>Ga0129315_1000657_pt1 | contig 23269 bp, 22 predicted proteins | sample Cm827metagenome_FD_94432 | JGI IMG/M metagenome (GOLD analysis project Ga0129315, IMG submission 94432) | Eastern black-and-white colobus group fecal microbial communities from Wisconsin, USA - Cm827 metagenome | ecosystem: Host-associated > Mammals > Digestive system > Large intestine > Fecal...
GGTAATGCCAGGAGATAACTCAACATTTACAGTAAGCTTAATCACACCAATCGCAATGGACGAAGGACTAAGATTTGCCATTAGAGAAGGTGGAAGAACAGTAGCATCTGGAGTTGTATCTAAAATTTTAGACTAATTTAAATTATTATTAAGAGCAGGCTTTTAGCTTGCTCTTTTTTTATGTTGTACTTAAATATAAATTAATAATAGTATATAATAATAAAGAGGTGATTTAATGGGTGCTAGTAGTGTCTATAGAGAATTATACAAAATGGCAAATGATGAAAATAATTATAGTGAAAAAATATTAGCTACACTAATAATTATTGGAATTGTATTTATACTTTATTATGTATTAAAAAAAATTACATATAAATTTGTTTTTAAAGAAAAGAATAGAGTGAGAATACTTAGCACACTTAGATGGCTACTGTTTTTTGCAGCTGTCTCATTTATTTTGTACTCTTGGTTTAGTGCCATAGAAGGACTATTGGTTGGAGTTTCTGTAATAGCAGGTTTACTTTTAATATCTCTTAAGGATCTTGCCATTAATTTTGCAGGTTATCTTTACATTAAAATTAGAAAGCCCTTTAAACCAGGTGACAGAATAGAAATAGATGGGTATATTGGAGATGTGGAAAGCACAGAAATCCTTGAGTTTAGTATAAATGAAGTTAAAGGATGGCTCAGGAGCAAGCAGCACACTGGTGTTGATATGCACATACCTAATAAATATATTTTTAATTCAGTGCTAAAAAATTACACTCAGGAATATCCCTATCTTTGGATAGATATTTCCTTTACTTTCGATGCAAGCTCAAATATTGAAAAAGCAGAAGAAATGTTTTTAAAAATTGGACAGGAAGAATTAAAAAAATTAGTTAAAAGAGAACAAGAGAGAAAAGAAATGAAGACTTACCTCGACAAGTTGAGTAATGATTTAGAACTAATAAATGACAACATACTTCCAACTGTATCTACGGATTCTGTGTTCGATGGACTTGAAATGAATTTAAGGGTAATAGTTCCATATGATGAAATAGGTCCAATAAAAAGTAGAATAGAAAAGAAAATAGTAAAGGCAGTTCAAGAAGAAGATGACTTGATATTTGCTTCAAGAAATCATTTAGTTGTAAATAAATGAGTTTGGGAAAATTAATATAAAATTATTTTATTATATATTATTATGAATTTAATTTTATTCTGGGAAGGGGCATTAGGACGTTGGTGAATAGTCAAAAATATGTACATTTTCTAACATTAATTTTCTATAAGTTTAAATGGGCATTCCCGAATATAATTCCAGCCTTTGCAGACACCCCTAAAGGAAGTCTTCTTAAAAATGAAACTTTTTGTTAAAAAAACTTTATTAGAATTCAGTAGCTAGTTGAAACTTGAAGATTAAAGTAAAGTATGCCAATAAATAACCGACTAATCTAGTAGTAAGCAAAGAGGTATGAGACGGAAAATTTTCAATTGTTTGAGAGAGCGAAGCGAACGAGTTTTGAAAATTTAGTCGAATACCTTTTTGCGTATTAATGGGACGGGCCCCTGCCAGGCCGTTTAGGTGTAAAGGGGATGCTCGAAGGGGAAAAGGACGATTCGGAACGTCCTAATTCCCCTTCGAAACAAAATTAAAGCCTAAGCTTTAGAAAAAAACAAATAAAATATATTTAAACAAAAGCTTAGGGATTGTCCCTTTTATAATTTTTCTTAAATATAAGTCGCAATAATTTGTATTTCAAGTGGTGCATCTGATGGAAGAGAACTCACTCCAATTGCCGCTCTTGGACTAATTGCAAGTTCTCCAAATTCATCTACCAAATATTCAGATGCAAAGTCAGCAATTTTTGAATGGCTAGTAAAGCCTTCTTCTGCGTTTACATATACAGCTAGAGATATGATCGCTTCTAAACTTTCTCCGCCTTCAAGTGTATTAATTACTGCAGTTATTGCATTTTTTGCAGCTTGTATTGCAGCTTTTTTGTAGGCATTAATATCATCATTTAATTTTACTTTTCCAGTTTTAACTAAAACTCCATCAAGTCTTGGAGTCATTCCAGCTGAAATAATAATTCCATTAGATTTCTTGGCAGGTATATATTTACCTTGTGGTATAGGATTTTTCATTTTATCATCACCTTTTCTTTTATTATATCAGTTAATTATATAAATTGAAGGAAAGTTAATTTGTTTAGAAACTTCTTTTAGTGGTAATATAAATAAGTAATGGGGGAGTTATGAATATATTTAAAGGACTTAATAAATACAGATTAAGAATTATTGTAGTAATTCTTTTAACTTTTGGAAACGCCCTAGGGGAATTATTTTTGCCAAAGCTAATGAGCCTTGTAATAGACAAGGGAGTTGCCTACGGTAACACAAATTATGTACTTAAGATGGGTGCCTTAATGATAGTTGTAGTAATTTTTACTGTTATCTGCAGAGCTTCTGCAGCTTATCACTCATCTAAAACTACAATGGCCTTTTCAAGAGATTTAAGATACAAATTATTTAAAAAGATAAATTATCTAAGCTTTGATGATGTAGAAAATTTTTCTATTTCATCTCTTATCACGAGAACCACAGACGATGTAAATCAAGTTGAGCAAATGGTATTAATGGGACTTAGACCACTTGTAAGAGGACCTCTTATGTTTATCGGTGGTCTTATTATGGCGCTCTCAACAAATGTCAGGCTTTCCATTGTTTTTCCAATAGCAATTCCTTTTATTGCCTTTGGGCTATATTATGTCATCAAAAAAGGTCTTCCTTATTTTCCAATTTTACAAAAGAGATTAGATAAAATTAATGAGCTTTTTAGAAGAAGACTTACAGGACTTCGTGTAATTAGAGCATTTTCTAAAGATGAATATGAAGAGGAATTATTTGAAGATGCTAATAAAAGTTATAAGAGAATGGCAACTCGCGTAAATAAACTTTTAGTTAACATCAGACCAATTTTAGGAACAGTTCTAAACTTTGGAATTATATTTGTATTATATTTTGGTGCAAAATTAATAGACATAAGGGAACTTGGAATTGGTGAACTAATGGCTTATATTCAATACATCACACAAGTTTTAATTGCAATGATTATGATGAGTTTTCTACTTACAATGGTGCCAAGAACAATGGCCTCAGTAAATAGAATTAAAGAAGTTTTGGAATACAATACTACTAAAACTGGTGGAGATGAAGTTTTAGATGGAGACATTTATAAGATTGAAGCAAAGAATTTAACTTTTTGTTATCCCGATGCAAGCCTTGAAGTTTTAAAAAATATTAATTTTGAAGTTAAAAGGGGCGAAACTCTTGGAATCATAGGTGGTACAGGGTCAGGGAAGTCTACACTTTTAAGGCTACTTCTTCAATTTTATGAACCAGGAGATAAAGAACTCTTTATAAATGATATTGATATTAAAAAAATAAATAATAAATCCTTAAGAGATGAGCTTGCCTATGTGCCACAGGAGAATTTTTTCTTTTCAAAAACTGTTTTGGAAAACTTATCATATTCAGATAAAAATGCAAAACCTGAAAAAATGAGAAAGTCATTAGAAGATGCAAGGGCAATAGATTATCTCGGTGAGGATCCACTTAATAAAGAGATATCTCGTGGAGGAGCCAATTTATCTGGTGGTCAAAGACAGAGACTTTCAATAGCAAGGGCACTTACAAGAGATGCATCTGTTTATATTTTTGACGATTCCTTCTCAGCACTTGATTATAAGACAGATTATGAACTGAGGGGAGTTCTTAAAGAAACTCTTTCAGATAGAATTGTAATAGTCGTTGCACAGAGAGTTGCCACAATTTTAAATGTTGATAAAATTTTAGTTTTAGAAGACGGAAAAGTTGTAGGATATGGAACTCACAATGACCTAATGAAGAACAACGAAGTTTACAGAGAAATAGCAATTAGTCAGGGGCAAGAATATGAAGAATAAAAAAAACAATACATTATTTAGAATACTTGGTTACCTGAGAGATTATAAATTATTTTTATTTATTGCTATTTTTTGCACAATAGTTATCTCACTTTTAGAAATAGTATCTCCAAGACTTATGGGTAATATTACAACAAGAATTTTTGAAAATTTAAGACTTAGTCAGAGAATAGATTTTGATTATGTTGTAATTATTTGTGCAATCCTTGGAGTTGTATACATTCTTCAAGTCCTCTTTGAATTTATAAGAGGCAGAATTCTTGTAGATATAACTCAAGATTTAATAGCAAAATTTAGAAATGAAATTTCAGAAAAGGTAAAGTTTATACCAACATCTTATTTTGATAAAAATAAAACTGGTGATCTTCTTTCAAGAATGACAAATGACGTAGAAACACTTGGCAAGAACTTGCAACAAACTATATCATCTACACTCTCATCAGTTGTTTTAATTGTGGGAATACTTGCTGTAATGATTAATATTTCTCCAATATTAACGGGAGTATTTTTATTCACTCTTCCAATGACATATATTTCTACAAAATTTATATCAAGTAAATCTCAAGGATATTTTAGAAAGAAATCCAAGGGACTTGGTTCAATGGTTGGATTTGTTGAGGAAAATTTTTCAGGTTCAGAACTTATTAAGGCCTTTTCATATGAAGATAGGGCAGAGGAAGAGTTTTTAGAAATTAATGAAAATTTATACGAAGTAAGTTACAAGGCATCCTTTATGACTGGAATAATGCTTCCTATAATGACATTTATTTCAAACCTTGGCTATGTTCTTCTATCAATTATTGGTGGTCTTTTAGTAGTTAGCGGCAGATTATTTGTAGGAGATATTCAAGCTGTAATTCAATATGTAAGAAAACTTTCAAATCCTATTGAGCAACTTGCAGAAATGGCATCAATATTTCAAGCATCAATTGCAGCAGCTGAGAGAATATTTGAATTTTTAGACCAAGAAATTGAAGTTGAAAATGTAGTAGATGAAATAAAATCTCCAATTGAAAAGATTGAATTTAAAAATGTTGACTTTTCATATGATAAGAAGACTCCTGTCATAAATAATTTAAATCTAGAAGTAGATAAAAACACAACAGTTGCTATTGTTGGATCAACTGGTGCTGGTAAAACTACTATTGTAAATCTACTCATGAGATTTTATGATATAGATAGTGGAGCAATTAAAATAAATGATGTGGATATAAGAGATGTGTCAAGAGATAATTTAAGATCTCACTTTGGAATGGTGCTTCAAGATTCATGGCTATTTAATGGAACAATTTATGACAATATAGCCTACGGCAAAGACGGTGCAACAAAGGAAGAAGTAATTGATGCAGCTAAAAAAGCATACTGTCATCAATTTATTTTAAAGCTTCCTAAGGGCTATGATACAGTTTTGAATGAAGAAGCATCCAATATATCTCAGGGACAAAGACAGCTTCTTACAATTGCAAGGGCACTTCTATCTGATCCTGAAATTTTAATATTAGATGAGGCAACATCTTCAGTAGATACTAGAACAGAGGCCTTAATACAAAAGGCAATGAAAAATCTGCTGCACGAAAGGACAAATTTCGTAATTGCCCACAGACTTTCTACAATTGTAGGATCAGATATAATTTTAGTACTTGAAAATGGAGATATTGTAGAGAAGGGAAATCACAAGGAATTACTTGCGAAGAATGGAGTTTATGCAGAACTTTACAATTCACAATTTAAAGAGTAAATTTAAAGTAATGGAGGGATTTTTATGAAGGATTTTATATTTCACATTCCTACTAAAATTTTATTTGGAAAGGATCAATTAAAAAATTTAGGGAGAGAAATTAAAAAATACGGCTATAGAGTCTTACTAACTTATGGTGGAGGTTCTATAAAAAGAATTGGATTATATGATGAGATAGTTAAAATTTTAGAAGACAACGATATTTTCTACAAAGAATTATCGGGCATTGAACCTAATCCAAGAGTTGAATCTGCAAGAAAAGGTGTAGAAATTGTTAGAGAAAATGATTTAAACTTTATCTTGGCAGTTGGCGGTGGATCAGTAATTGATTTATCAAAACTAATTGCTGGAGCAGTTTTTATAGAAAATGATCCATGGGATATTGTTATTAAAAAAGCAAAAATTGAAAAGGCACTTCCAATAGGAACTGTACTTACACTTTCTGCAACAGGTTCAGAAATGGATAGCGGCGGAGTAATAACTAATCCAGAAACAAAACAAAAATTAAGTTTTGGATCAAAATACACTTTGCCTAAATTTTCAATATTAAACCCAGAAACAACTTACTCAGTTAATCCAAGGCACACTGCAGCAGGAGTTGCAGACATAATGAGTCACACAATGGAAAATTATTTCACACTAAATGATGGCGCCTATATGCAAAATAGATTGTCTGAAGGAATTTTAAAAACTTGCATTCACTACGGACCAATTGCAATTGAAAATCCCAAGGATTACGATGCAAGGGCAAATATAATGTGGGCATCAACTTGGGCAATTAATGGACTATTAAATACTGGTAAAGAGACACCTTGGTCAGTTCATGCAATGGAACATGAATTATCTGCATTTTATGACTTAACTCATGGTATTGGACTTGCAATTTTAACACCGAGATTTTTAAGTCATATATTAAATGATGATACAGTGGATATGATTCGCAATTTTGGATTAAATGTTTTTGATATTAAGAAAACTGATGACAAATTTCAAGATGCAAAAAATGCAATAGGAGCTCTTCACATGTTCTTTGAACAAGATATGTATATACCAATGACTCTTACAGAAGTTGGAATAGATGACGAACATCTTGAAGAAATGGCAGAACGTGCAGCAAAACATGCTGGTGGATCTATTAAAGGTGTAGTAGAACTTAATAAAGAAGACATCTTAGAAATTTACAAAGCATCACTATAATTAATTTATTACAAGGCCTTGGATCATCCAAGGCTTTTCTTTTTATTTGACAATTTTCTGCAATAAAAAAGGCAGGTAAGACCTGCCTTAATTGTAATAAAATTATGCTTCTATTGAGTTTTCCCAAAGTCCGTGGATATTGCAATAGCTTAGTGCAAAAACTTCTCCACCTTTATCTGTTTTAACTTCAACTTCAACTCTTGGAACTGTGAAAAGTTCTTCTTCGCCATGTGCGGAAAATTCATAAGAACCAACTTCTATAGGGAACTTAGCTCCTTCTGGCTTAAAGAAAACTTTAATCCAAGCAATGTGGTGTTCTAAAGTATTTGGATGTTCAATTTCTTCTCCTACCCAAGAAGTAATCTTTAATACTCCATCAGCTTTTTCAGCGTGAATTGATGGTACGTGCTTTTCTGATTTAAAATCAGCAGTTTGAATTGTTTCAGTTAATTTCATAAAATATACCCCCATAATTTTTTGTATTTTCAATACATTTATCTTTTACCCAAATTTATATAAATTAACCTAAAAAGATAAACAAGACAAAGAGTTTTTCATCTAGTATAATGAAATAGAGGTGTAAAATGGAAAATATAAATCTTATCGCCACGACTAATTTTGGACTAGAAGCTGTAACTAAAAGGGAGCTTTTAGATTTAGGATATAAAGATATAAAAGTAAGCGATGGTAGAATTGAAATAAATTGTAAGCTAAAAGACATACCTAAATTAAATCTAAGACTTAGAACTTGTGAAAGAATTCTTTTACTAGTGGATAAATTTGAAGCCACAACTTTTGAAGAATTATTTGACAAGGTTTATGAAATTAATTGGCCAGATTATATTGATGAAAGAGATAATTTTATCATACAAGGCCGAAGTAGAAATTCAAAACTTTTCTCGATTTCAGACTGTCAGAGAATTACTGAAAAGGCAATAATTGAAAAACTAAAGACTAAATATAAAACTTCGTGGTTTGAAAAATCAGGACCAAGAGTTAAGGTTGAAGTTTCACTACTAAATGACATTGCAGAAATAACAATTGACACATCAGGAGATGGACTTCACAAGAGGGGATATAGAGAAATAAATTACAAGGCTCCCCTTTCAGAAACAATTGCTGCATCACTTATTAAATTATCTTTTTGGAATAAAGATAGAACTCTTTCAGATCCATTTTGTGGATCAGGAACAATACCAATTGAAGCAGCAATGATAGGAAAAAATATAGCTCCAGGCTTAATGAGAAAGTTTGACTTTGAAAACTTTAAATTTTTAGATGGCGATTATTTTAAAGAAGAAAAGAAGATTTGCTATTCTGAAATAAAATATGATGAGAAATTAGACATTATAGCGTCAGATATATCTCACAAGGCAATAGAAATTGCAAAAAATAATTCTGAGCTACTTGGACTTGACGAGGATATTTCATTTTTCCAAAAAGATATTAGAGAATTAGATCTTGCCGACAATTACGGAGTCATTGTCACAAATCCACCATATGGAGAGAGAATTGGCAAAGAAGATGTAGACGAATTAAATAGAGAGCTTGGGAACTTATCAAAATCTCTAAAGACTTGGTCTATTTATGTAATAACTGCAAACGAAAAATTTGAGAAAAACTTTGGCAAAAAAGCTGATAGAAATAGAAAGCTCTATAATGGAAGAATTAAATCTTATTTTTATCAATATTATGGACCAAAACCAAAAAAATAATATTGTAAAATATATTATATTTGCTATACTAAACTAAAGAGGTGAGATGGTGGAAAATTACTTGAAAAAACGAAAAATTGAATTACAAGTTCTTGATGCAATTGCAGATTTAGTTAGAGTACTTGATTATAATGAAAAAGTAGTTTTTGTAAATAAAGCAATGGAAGAACTTTTAGGCTATGACTCTGATAAAAAAGTCTGTACTCTTGGGGATGACCTCTTTAATCCTGAGATAACGAGAAGGGCCCTAAGAAGTGGAGAAGTGATTCAGAGGGAAGAAAACATTGGAAACACCATTTTTTCCGTAAAGTGCTCACCTATAATTGGAAAAGACAATAAAATTCTAGGTGTTGTGGAAGTTTTCAGAAATGTAACAATGGCTAGAAAACTTCAAAAAGAAATAACTGATAAGAATAGATTTATGACTGATGAAACTGTTGCGGCATCAATTATACAGAGAAAAGTTTTACCAGAGAAGGGATTTTTAAAAAATTTAAAAATTGATTATCTTTACAAACCATCTACAATACTTAGCGGTGATATGTTTGATGTATTTGAAATTGATAGTGACAATGTAGCTATTTATATTGCCGACTCAGTAGGACATGGATTTGCATCATCAATGGTAACTATGTTTATAAAGACAGTAATTAGAACTCTAGATTACTCTATTCTCATCTCGCCAAAGAAAACTCTAAAGGAACTGTGCAAGAGGTTTACAACTCTTAAACTTGAAATGGAAAATTATTTTACTTGTTTTTATGGAGTTTATAATAGAAAAGAAGAAAAATTTACTTATTCAAATGCCGGTCATCAACCACTTCCACTGCTTGTAAGTGATAATGAATTAATTGAGTTAAAATCTGCTGGATTTCCAATTTCAAGATTTATGAAAAATCCTGAATACGAAGAAAAAGATGTTGAGATTTTAACTGGTGATAAAATTCTATTTATGAGTGATGGTGTAATAGAAGCGAGAAATATAAATAGAGAATCCTTTGGACTAAATAGAGTTCATGAAATCTTAACTAATAATGCAAAGGATTATATAAATATTTTAGAAAGCCAATTAGAAGATTTTATACAAGGTGTTCAAATAGATGATATTTCGGCTCTACTTATTAGCATATGGTAAATAATTATAGTATTTTAAAGGTCTTATTTTGATAATCAATGAGGCCTTCTTTTTTTAGCTTTGAAAGCTCTCGAGATAGCGACGAGCGATTCAAATTTAAATACTGTGCAAGTTCTGTAATATTGTAGTCAATATCAAAATATTTTGAATTATGCTTTCTTGATTCATTAGTAAGATAGTACATAATTTTGGCCCTAGTATTGGAAAGTGAAAGAAGATTTAGTTTATCTCGCATAAAAACATTTTTGCCTGCGAGGATATATATTAAATTATGTTGGACTTTTTTAATTGACTTAGTATCTTCTAATTTGTATTTGTGATAGTCAAAGAAACAAACTTTTGTATCAGTTTTTGAAATTACAGAAAGAGGAATTTCTTCAATATTTCTTATTAAAACAGATTCTGCAAAAAGTGCAGGGGCACTGAATTTAGATAAAATTGTTTTATTTCCAAATAAATCTTCAATGGCAAGCTCAATTTGGCCTTCTAAAAGTATCCCAAAATATTTTATTTTGTCGCCAGTATTAAAAATAATAGTAGACTCTTTATATTCACGAATAGGTTTAATATATTTAATTATATTTCTCAGTTCATCTTTATTCAATCCTTTGAAAACACTAAGGTTTTCAATTTTTTTTAAAATATCCATTTAATCACCAAAATAATTATATATTAAAAGTAAGGGCAATAAAAGAATTGAAGTATACTTTGTTAAATGTTAAACTATCAGTATAGAGTTTAAGAGGAGGATTTATGAAAGTTACTATTTGTATGGGATCTAGATGTACCCTAATGGGTGCCAATGCAATTCTAGATGCGGTGGAGTACTTACAAGAACATCTATGTGGACCTGAGTCCGAATTATGTTCTGCTGAAAATTTAGAAATTGAATTTGCACATTGTTTAAACTACTGCAAGATTCATAACAACGAAGCATCACCTGTTGTCATAGTTGACGATGAAATTATGCTTAAGGCTACTGCACAAGAAGTTAGTGAAAAGATAATGAATAAACTTAAAATTTAATTTTTTTAGAGGGGTAAGATGAAAGAAACTTATGGTACGCTAGTCGATATAAGAAGAAAGGTTTTTGCAGAAGTTGCCAGAATTGCTTATAACGACCTTGATATTACGGCACTAGAAGATTCAAGTTACAGAATAGTGCCTGGCGAAGTTGCTAAATATAGAGATGATATATTTAGAGAAAGAGCTATAGTAGATGAAAGAATAAGACTTGCAATGGGTCTTGATGTTAGAAAAATTGGTGAATTTAAAAAGATAACTGATGGTTTTGACAAAGTTGATATAGATACAAATGCTTATGAAAAACCACTTATAAATGTAATTAAATTTGGATGTGAAGCATGTCCAGAAAAGGCTTTTTATACAACTAATAATTGTAGAAAATGCCTTGCTCATCCATGTATTAACGTGTGTCCTGTAAATGCTATTTCAATGGGTAAAAATGGCACAATTATAGACAGCGACAAATGTGTTAAATGTGGAAGATGTAAAGAAGCTTGTCCATATAATGCAATTGTTCAATACGACAGACCTTGTGCAGCTGCATGTGGAGTAAATGCAATTTCATCTGATGAATACGGAAGAGCAGAAATTGATCAAGATAGTTGTGTAGCTTGTGGTAGATGTATTGCTGAATGTCCTTTTGGAGCTATTTCAGATAAAACTCAAATTTTCCAATTAATTAAAGCAATTAAATCAGGAAAGAGAGTTTATGGTGCAATTGCTCCTTCATATATAGGCCAATTTGGTGCAACTACATCTCCTGATCAAATTATAGAAGCTATTAAACAATTAGGGTTTAAAGATGTAATTGAAGTTGCACTTGGTGCTGACTTAACTACACTTCACGAAGCAAAAGAATATTTAGAAAGAGTTCCAGAAGAAATTCCTTTTATGGGTACAAGTTGTTGTTTCTCATGGACTCTAATGATTAGAAATAAATTCCCAGAGTTTTTTGAACAAGTATCAGATTCTGGTTCTCCAATGAGATATACTGCAAACTACATTAAAGAGAGAGATCCTGAAGCAGTCGTAGTATTTATTGGACCATGTACTTCAAAGAAACTTGAAGCACTTGATACAAAAGTAAAATCAGATGTGGAATTTGTAATAACATTTGAAGAATTAATGGGTATGTTTGTTGCAAAGGACATTGAACCTTCAGAAATAAAAGTTGAAAAGAATGAAGAAGATGGCTCAGCACTTGGACGTGGATATCCAATCGCTGGTGGAGTTGCAGAATCTGTTAAAGTTGTAGCAGAAAAACTTGCACCAGATAAAGACATTCACATTCAAGGGGCACATACATTATCTGAATGTATTAAGATGTTAAAAATTGCCAAAGCTGGTAAATTAGATGGATATTTATTAGAAGGAATGGCTTGCCCAGGTGGATGTATAGCAGGTGTTGGAACAGTGGCATCTGTAAACAGAGTTAAAAAATCTATTGAAAAATATAAGAAGGGCTCTGAATATCCAACTCCTCTTGAAAATAGAATGATTGAGAAAGAGAGAGAAATAATTCAAAATAATGACTAAATAATGTTGACAAAATAAGCATTCTAGTCTAAAATATAGGTCATGTTTAAAAAGCCCCGGAATAATTTTTTAAACTATTTAGGAGGAAAATTCATTGAAAAGCTACATGGCTAAAACTAATGAAGTAGAAAGAAAATGGTATGTAATAGATGCTGAAGGCAAGGTACTTGGTAGACTTGCATCTGAAATTGCTAGCATCTTAAGAGGAAAGAAGAAACCTATTTTCACACCACATGTGGATACAGGAGACTTCGTAATTGTTATAAACGCAGATAAAGTTGTATTAACTGGTAATAAGCTAAATCAAAAGATTCACGCTTATCACACAGGATATCCAGGCGGAAGACGTGAAGTTGTCTACTCTGAAATGATTCAAAAAAGACCAGAAAGAGTCATCGAATTAGCTGTTAAGGGAATGCTTCCTAAAAACAGACTTGGAAGAAAGATGATTAAAAAACTTAAGGTATATGCTGGAGCAGAACATCCACATACAGCACAAACACCTGAAGTATATGAATTTTAATTGGAGGTAAGAATGGATAAAATACAATACAGAGGAACTGGAAGAAGAAAAAAATCCATCGCTCAAGTTAGACTTCTACCTGGCAATGGAAAATTTCTAGTTAATGGAAAAGATATTGAAGAATATTTCGATTACGAAACATTGAGAACAGTAGCAAAAGAACCACTTGAAATCACTGAAACACTTGGATCATTTGATGTAATTGTTAAAGTTATCGGTGGTGGATACTCAGGACAAGCTGGTGCAGTTAGACACGGCGTTGCTAGAGCACTTCTAGAAGTAGATCCTGAATACAGATCAGTTCTTAAAAAAGCAGGTTTCTTAACAAGAGATCCGAGAATGAAGGAAAGAAAGAAATACGGTCTTAAAAAAGCGAGACGTTCTCCACAATTCTCAAAGAGATAATATTTATTATAATTATAAAAGTCATGAATCACCAACTTCATGGCTTTTATTTTTTTGCTGAAATTTATTAGTAAAAAACAAATTACTCATATTTCACCTCTACACTTTAAAGTGATTATGGTATATAATAATTAGAAAATATAAGGGAGGCAAATATGAAGAAGTTTAAACGTATTTTAGTAGCTAATCGAGGGGAGATTGCTATTAGAGTTTTTAGAGCAGCTAGAGAACTAGGGATTCGCTCAGTTGCAATATACTCTGAAGAAGACAGTCTATCTTTATTTAGAACAAAGGCAGATGAGTCCTACTTAATTGGAAAGGGCAAATCTCCTTTAGATGCATATTTGGATATTGATGAAATAATTAATCTTGCAAAGAAAAAAGGAGTGGATGCAATTCACCCAGGTTATGGATTTTTGTCAGAAAACCCTGAATTTGCAAGAAAATGTGAAAAAGAAGGAATTACTTTTATAGGACCTAGAGCTGAAGTTATGGAAAAATTAGGGGATAAAATAACTTCAAAACTTGTAGCAAAAGAAGCTGGCGTTCCAACAATTCCTGGTATTGAAAAACCAATTAGAAATGAAGATGAGATAGTAGAATTTGCTAGAAACTGCGGCTATCCTGTAATGATTAAGGCGGCAGCAGGCGGTGGTGGCCGTGGAATGAGAATTGCAGAAAGTGAAGATGAATTATTAGATAAATTTGAATCTGCAAGAAATGAAGCAAAAAAAGCCTTTGGCGATGACTCAATGTTTATTGAAAAATATTTACACAAGCCAAAACACATAGAAGTACAAATTTTGGGGGATAATTATGGAAATGTTGTGCATCTATATGAAAGGGACTGCTCAATTCAAAGACGTCATCAAAAGGTTATAGAATACACACCTGCATTTTCTCTTCCTTATAAACTTCGTGAAGAGATTTGTGCAGATGCACTAAAAATTGCAAATTCAATTGGATATTCAAATGCTGGAACTGTTGAATTTTTAGTTGATTCAAAAGGAGATCACTTCTTTATAGAGGTAAATCCTAGGATTCAAGTTGAGCACACAGTTACAGAAATGTGCACAGATATAGATATTGTCCAATCACAGATTTTAGTTGCAATGGGATATGAACTTTCAAGTGAAGAAATAGGAATAAAATCTCAAGATGATATTGTTCACAATGGATTTTCGATTCAATGCCGTGTAACTACAGAAGACCCGCTTAATAATTTTATGCCAGATACTGGAACAATTAATTTATATCGTTCATCATCTGGATTTGGTGTAAGGCTTGACGGTGGAAATGGATTTACAGGAGCAGTAATATCACCATATTATGACTCACTTTTAGTAAAGGTAATTACTCAAGCTAGAACTTGGAAGGACACAATTAGAAAGACAAAGAGATCTCTATCAGAACTTAAAATTGGCGGAGTTAAGACAAATATAGGATTTTTATTAAATGTATTAAATACAGAAGAATTTGCAAAAGGAACTTGCGACACTGGATTTATTGAGGAGCACAAGGAATTATTTGAGATTCAAGGAACTAAGGATAAGGAACTTAGACTAATGAAAATTCTCGGAGAAAAAATAGTAAACGACAACAAGAAACTAAATAAAAACTTTGACGTTCCACAAATACCAGAATTCGAAAGAAGAGATTTTAAGGGTTATAAGCAAATTTTTGAAAAACTAGGAGCAGATGGACTTAAGGATTATATTTTAAAAGAAAAGAAACTTCTTTTAACAGATACAACAATGCGTGATGCTCATCAATCATTAATGGCAACAAGGATGAGGACAATTGACCTTGTAAAAATTGCAGAAGCTCTAAATTATAACATGGACAAACTTTTTTCTGTTGAAATGTGGGGTGGAGCAACTTTTGATGTAGCTTATAGATTTTTACACGAAGATCCATGGGAAAGACTTGAAATTTTAAGAGAAAAAATGCCTAATATGCTTCTTCAAATGCTAGTGCGTGGCAACAACACAGTTGGATATAAAAACTATCCAGACAATGTAGTTGTTAAATTTATAAAAGAATCTGCAGAAAGAGGAATAGATTTATTTAGAATATTTGACTCACTTAACTGGTTACCTGGAATGCAGCTTTCTATTGAAGAAGTAATTAAAAATGGAAAGATTGCAGAAGCGACTATGTGCTACACTGGAGATGTTCTTGATGAATATAGAGATAAATATTCTCTAGAATACTATGTGAACTTTGCAAAGGAACTTGAAAAAACTGGTGCTCATATAATTGGAATAAAAGATATGTCTGGACTTTTAAAACCATATGCAGCTAAGAAACTTATAAAAGCACTTAAAAATGAAATATCTCTTCCAATTCATTTGCACACTCATGACACAACTGGCAATGGTGTAGCTACAATTCTTCAAGCAACTGAAGCTGGAGTAGATATAGCAGATACAGCAGTTAACTCAATGAGTGGACTTACTTCACAACCTGCACTTAATTCTGTTGTTGCAGCTCTTAAAAATACTACTAGAGATACTGAAATTGATTTAGATAAAGCTGAAGATATCTCAAAATATTGGGCAGCGGTTAGACCAGTCTATGCAAACTTTGAATCAGATTTAAAATCAGGCACAACTGAAATTTATAAATATGAAATACCTGGAGGACAGTATTCTAACTTAAAACCACAAGTTGAAAGTTTTGGACTTGGACATAAATTTAAAGAAGTTAAAGAAATGTATAAAGAAGTAAATGAAATGGTGGGAGATATTGTAAAGGTAACACCATCTTCAAAAATGGTTGGTGATTTTGCAATATTTATGGTACAAAATAATCTAACTCCAGAAAATATTTTAGAAAAGGGAAAACACTTAGACTATCCTGATTCTGTTATGACTTACTTTAAAGGTATGATGGGCCAACCTTATGGAGGATTTCCAAAAGATTTACAAAAAATGATTTTAAAATCTGAAGAAGCCATTACAGTAAGGCCTGGAGAACTTTTGCCAGATGAGGACTTTGAAGAGATAAAAAAACATTTAAAGGATAAAGGTGTAGAAGCAGATGATAAAAATCAAGTATCTTATGCACTATATCCAAAAGTATTTGACGACTATGTAGACTTTATAAAGGAAAATGGAGAAGTAACAAGAATTGGTTCTGATATATTCTTCCATGGACTAATGGAAGGAGAAACTGCAGAAATTTCAATAGAAGAAGGAAAGACTTTAATAGTTACTTTAATTGAAATTGGAAAGATTCTTGATAATGGTACAAGAAATTTAACTTTTGAAATAAATGGATCTAGAAGAACTATAAATATAAAGGATGAAACTGCAAAGGAAAAGGGAAATGTTGAAAGCGAAAAAATTTATGCAGATCCTAATAATAAAAAGGAAATAGGATCATCAATTCCTGGAAAAATTGTAAAAGTTCTCATAAAAGATGGTGACAAAGTCAAAAAAGGTGATAAACTATTTATAGCAGAAGCTATGAAAATGGAGACAAATATAGTTGCCAATGAAGATGGAATTATTAAAGACATCTATGTGAAAGAAAATGATATGGTAGAAAGCGGTGAACTTTTAGCTATTTTAGAGTAAAGGAGAGCTTATGAAGAAAAGACTTTACAGATCAAGAGATAATAAAATGTTAGCAGGAGTATGTGGAGGTATTGCTGAATATTTTAACATTGATCCAACAATTGTTAGAATAATTATGGTATTAATCTCCCTAGGTGGTGGAACTGGAATACTAATTTATGTTGCACTAGCAATAATAATGCCAGAAAGACCAATTGGAATAGATGGAAACTCTAAAGATTATTTAAATGATAAATATGAAAGAGAATTTAGAGAATATAATGAAAAAGAAAAAGAAAAATCTGAAGAAGATTTCTATTGATAAAAAGTTTAAAAAAATAAGTGCCCATTGAGGCACTTTGAGGTTGTAGACAAACCACTATAACGCTCACCGGATTTCGCTTTCTACAAATTCTAATTCTTAACTCGCTGAAAAACGCAAACTCGCTGACGCTCAAGCAGTGCGTTTTTCGGGCGCTCGTTTTCGAATTGAATTAGTACAGAAAGCTCAAAGGTTTTTTATATAGTGGTTTTTAATTTGCAACAGTCTGTAAGTGCCCATTGAGGCACTTTTTTTATAGGAATTTATCTTTTAAATTATCCCAATAGGAATTATTTGAAAATGCAAGTTTTTTAATAACTTTATTAGATAATCTGACATTTACTCTGTGAAGATTGTTGAAGAAATATTCTGAACCATCGACTAGAAGTAAGTTTGAATCTTTATATCTTTTTTCAACAACAAGTGAAATGGTGTGTGCTCCTGGAACAACAACTGATGTTGTAAGAGATCTATATGCAGCAGAACTCACAGGAGATATAGGAGTCATTTGAAGCACGTGAAGTCCTGGGTAGATTATTGCTCCTCCCGATGAAAAGTTATAAGCAGTTGAACCAGAAGGTGTACATACTAGAACACCATCTCCTGAAAATTTTTCCACATGGTTTCTATCTATAAATACATTCATATGAATTGTCTTTGAATGAGCAGCTTTAAGTACAACTTCATTTATAGAATACATCTTATAATTTTTATTCTTAGTGTATATGTCTGATCTAATTAATTTAATTTCGTTAATTTTATAATTTCCATTTTTATAATCTTGTACAAATTTTTCAATTTCATCTGGTTTTATTTCTTGGAAGAAACCGAGATGGCCTGTATTTATTCCAACAAAGGGCATTTCTGGAAAATCATTTTTATGAACAGCCTTTATAAAAGATCCATCTCCACCAACGCATATTGTAAGTTCAGCGTTTTTATTGAATCCATTAAAGGGTACAAAACCATTATTTGAAAGTTCTCTATGCAGGTTATTTGCTGTCTTTTTTGATTCATAATTTGCATTAGTTATTATATTTATAATTCGTCTTGACAAGGTACACCCCCTTGATTTTTTTTACTATTTATATTATAAACGAATAAATAGATGTTGACTAGGGGTGTAAAATGTATAGGTTAAATTCTCGTGATTTTTTAAATTTTGTTAGTGATAAAAATATTAAGATAAATGAGTTTTTAAGAGAAGAAGGACTTTCGCAAAGATTTATTACAAAATCAATAAAACTTGAAAATATATATTTAAATGGGAAAAAGAATAGAAAAAATAAAAAACTAAAAATAGGAGATATTATATCAGTAAGGTTTGAAGATGAAAATCCTAATGGAAAATTAGAATATATGGACTTAGATATTCTATATGAAGACGATGATATAATTGCTGTCAATAAGCCAAAAGATATGGTAACTCATACAGCTAAAGATGATTCTTGTGGCACCCTATTAAACTATATGTTAGGTTATTTTGAAAAAAATAATATTAAGAGAAAAGTGAGATTTGTAAATAGACTTGACAGAGATACTTCTGGAATTGTTCTAGTTGCAAAAAATTCCTATGCTCAGGATAAATTATCTAGAGAAGTTAAAAGCGAGATGATAAAAGAGTATATCGCAATATGTCAAGGAAAATTTAAGGAAAAAGAAGGTGTTATTGACCTACCGATAGCGACTTCTGAAGATAAAATCCACAGAGAAATTAATTATGTAATTGGAAAAAAGTCAAAGACTTCTTACGTAGTTTTAGATGAATATAAAGATATGTCTCTTGTAAAACTTACCCTACATACTGGGAGAACGCACCAAATTAGAGTTCACTTAAGTCACATAGGTAATCCCATAATTGGTGATGGTCTTTATTATAAAGAATCGAATTTAATAAAGGGGCAAGCTCTGCACTCCTATTATTTAAAATTAAAAAAAGTTAGAAAAGATGAATATGTTGAAATAAAAGCAAAAGCGCCCAAATCCTTTTGTTTTTTAAAAAGTCCTTTTCTTGAATAATGTATTGTATTGATATATAATAAATACAGTAAGTTCTGCGATGTTCGAGTTTAGCTCTAGGTAATTCAACCGACAAAGAACACACGGGAAACTGTGTATACGCCAGATATGGCAAGCCCCCATTGAGGGGAAGTCAGAAGGGGCGATCAAGTTTTTACCCACCATGATTAATGGGCGGGTGTGAATTAGTAGAGTATCGGCATTGCGGATTTTACTTTTTATGGAATTTATTTTATTTGATTAATAATCCGTTAAAGGGGTAATAAATATATAAATTTAATAAATAAAATTTAAGGAGAGTTAATTATGGGACTATTTGATTATTTAGAAGAAAAACGCAACGAAGCTGTAAGAAGAAGAAGATTAAAAGAAGCTTCTAAGATTTTTACAGGAGTTGCTTTAGGAGCACTTGGTGGAATACTTTTTGCGCCACAAGAAGGTAAAAAAACACGTGAAGAAATTGCTGCTAAATCTAAAGATGCTGCAAATCAAGCTATGAATGCTGCAAACGATGCAAAGGATTCAATTCAATTTAAAGCTTACCAAGCTGGAGAACAAGCTAAGAAAACTTATGAAGATCTTAGAGAAAGAGCAGCAGTAAGAAAACTTGAATTTGATGAAGATGTTGAAGTAGCAAAGGCAAAAGCAAAGGCAATTGGAGAAGTTGTAAAAGCTGGAGCAGAAGACATTAAAGATGATGTAGAAAATACAACTGACGAAGTTAAATCTACAGCTAAGGATGTTAAAGACGACCTTAAGAAAGGTGCAAAAGACATCAAAGGAGAAGCTAAAAAATCATCTGAAAATGTAAAAGAAACAGTTGAAGAAACTAAAAAGGATGTAGAAAAACATACTAAATAATAGAAAATAGATAGGAGGTAAATAAATGATGAATCAGGCATTTACTGTGGGAGATCTATTGAGTTTTCTACTTTATATAGCTGCCATTGCTGCATTAGTAGCTCTTTTCTTAGTGCTACTGCATGTATTTAAAATTTTAAAAAATGTAAATGAAATTGTTGAAAGAAATCAAGGTGAAATTGATCACACAATTAAGACTGTACCAACAATAATGGACAATGCAAAAGATATTTCAACTAATGTAAATTTAATATCAAATGATGCAACAAAGCTTGTGCAAGGTGTTAAACCAGAAGTTGAAAGATTAATGGTTACAGTTGGATCTGTTTCAGACACTGTTAATGGACTTACAAGACAAGTTGATGATACTTCTTATAGAGTTTCTAATACAGTAGCAAACATTTCAGATGTTATTGCTGATACTGCAAAGACAATATCTCTAAGTTCAAACAATGCAATTGACTATTTTTATATTCTTAAAGAGTTAACAAAAACTCTTAGGGAAGTATTTTTTAAATAATTTATAAGACGAAGCCACTACTTCGTCTTTTTTTATTTACTCTTTTAAATTGTGTAGTATAATAACATTAGTTGGAGGAAAATATGCAAAGAGTAAAAATAATAACTAATCCAAACTCAGGAAGAGAAGCTGCTCTTTCAAAAATACTACAGCTAATAAAACTTATGAGTAAAGACGAATATGAGATAGAACTTTTATTTACACATAGAGAAGGCGATGGCACTAGATTTGCAATGAACTACAACAACGAAGATTTTATAATTTGTTGTGGTGGAGACGGAACTGTAAATGAAGTTGTAAATGGCATTTATAAATCAGGAAGAGATATTCCTCTTGCAATTTTACAAAGTGGTACTGTTAACGATTTCGCAAATTCTCAAAACTTGCCCTCCACTCCGGCGAGATTTTATAAGATGATTCAAAACTTTAATAAAAAGAAAATAGATTTGGGAATGGCTGGAGATAGAGTGTTTATTAATGTTGCGGCAGGAGGATTTTTAACAGAAATAGCATATACAGTTCCTGCTGAGAAAAAGGCAACCCTTGGTAATATGGCATACTATATAGAAGGGGCAAAGGAATTAATAGAAAGAAACTTCTTCAAAGATCAAGAGCCCATGGATTTAAATATAACTTCCGATGAATTAAATAGTGACGAAGAAGCTTTAATATTTTTAATAACAAATTCCACATCAGTTGGAGGGTTTAAAAAGATGGCTCCCTTTGCAGATATTTCAGATGGATATTTAGATGTTGTAATATTTAAAAAAATGAAATTCTATGATATTCCAGAATTAATTGCAAATCTTGTAAATGGTAGACATGTAGATCATGACAAAGTAATCTACTTAAAAACAAAAGAAATAAAACTAGACAGTAAGAAAGAAGTAGTAATAGACGTAGACGGTGAAAGGACAGCTAAACTTCCAATGACATTTAAAGTCCTTGAGAAAAAGCTTACAATTATTGTACCAGAAGGAGGAAGCTATGGCATCAACTATTAAAGATGTAGCAAAAATGGCAGATGTATCTATATCAACGGTTTCGAGAGTAATAAATGATTCTAAACCTGTTAGCCCAGAGGCTAGAAGAAGAGTGCTTCACGCAATTGAGGTTCTAGATTATAAACCAAATGAAGTTGCAAGATCACTAGTAACTAAAAAATCAAATTTAATAGGTGTAATAGTTGAAGACATTGGATCTAATTTTATTGCACAAATTCTTAGAGGCGTTGAAGAAGTAGGAAGAATGTACAAATACGATATTCTCCTATCAAGCTCTTATGGAGATGTTGATTCAGAAATAAAATTTGCAAACTTATTATCACAAAAACAAGTAGAAGGAATTATTGTAATATCTAATTTACACAATCCAAAACTTGAATACAAATTAGAAGAAAGCAAAATTCCATATGTAATAATTAGCAATTTCTATGACAATGAAAAATTCTTTGTAAACATAGACTTTGAAAAAGCAAGTTATGAAATGGTATCATATTTAATTTCAAAGGGACATAAAAATATTGCTTCACTTGCTATTAGAAAAGATATTGATAGAACTTTTGAAAAAGAAAAAGTAGCGGGTTACAATAGAGCAATGAAGGAACATGGCCTTGAAAGTATTAATCTATTTACTGAAGGCTTGAGTCCCGATGAAGTAGATGAAGAAAGCGAAAAAATACTTAAAACAGTAAAAGAAAAGAATATAACAGCATTTTTCTCATCCTTTGACAGCCGTGCAATTCATTTAATGAATTTATTACTAGATAATGGATATAAAACACCAAGTGATATTTCTGTAACAGGATTTGGAGGATCTCAAATATCTAATATATATAGGCCAAAATTAACAACTGTAAAAATCCCATATTATGATATAGGAGCAGTATCAATTAGTAAAATACTAAAGAAAATACAAAAACAAGAAGGAGTATTTTCTGAAAGTGTAATTCTTCCATTCCAAATTTTAGAAAGAGAAAGTGTAAAAGATATCAATGACTAAAATAGCCATTCAAACAAATAGCGATATAATAAGAATTGGATTTAAAGAAATATTAAAAAATTATGAAGTAGTGGATTACAATACCACTAGTGAGATAGATTTATTGTTATTTGAAAATGAAGAGCTAATAAGGGAAAAAGTAAAAAAGATAAGACTAATAAGGACAACGGAAATTCCTTTAAACAATGACTATTCTATTATAAGTATTTATTCAACAGAACAAGAGGTTTTAGACTCTGTAGATAAAACTTTAAGAAATCACATATATATAGAAGAAAGACTTAAAGAAATAAAAAGACAGAGAAATAAAAAATTCAAAATTTTAAAAGATCTTTCAAGAAGGGAAAAGTTCTTATTAGAGGAAATAATAAAGGGAAAATCTAATAAGGAGATTTCTCAAACTATATATATAAGTGAAAAAACAGTAAAAAACAATCTAACGGATTTGTATAAGAAGCTAGAAGTTAGAGGAAGAGAAGAGATACGTAGAAGGTATAGTAAAATTATTTCTCAAAAATAGTAAAATATACTTGACATAATAAAATAAAAATAGTAATATAAAACAGCTGTCACAAAAAGCAGCTGTTTCTTATTTGAAAAAATAAAAAATAAATAAAAAAACAGTTGACAAGATGAAATACAGATGATAAACTATAATAGTTGTCGTCAAGACAGCAAATAACTTTCGTAAAGATCAAGTAAATACAAAATAAAGATTTTAAATTTTTTGTAAAAAACACTTGACAAACAAAAAATACAAA
>Ga0129315_1000659_pt1 | contig 23255 bp, 22 predicted proteins | sample Cm827metagenome_FD_94432 | JGI IMG/M metagenome (GOLD analysis project Ga0129315, IMG submission 94432) | Eastern black-and-white colobus group fecal microbial communities from Wisconsin, USA - Cm827 metagenome | ecosystem: Host-associated > Mammals > Digestive system > Large intestine > Fecal...
AGGGGGCCGCGGCTGATGTATCCAGATAGTGAAAGAGAAAGGAGTTTATTGAAGCTGTGATCGATTTTCTTGTGGAAACTTGCCTGTTATGCCATGGGCTGGTGTCAATATCCGACGATGAGATGGCTGAAGTTTTTAAAGGCATACCTGGCGCAGGGTTCGTATGGATAGAAGAAGGAAGCCTGCACACAGGTGATCTGGAGGAATTCATGAAGTTCAGAGCCTTGCGGGTCAAGGGCAGAGCCAGCATGAAGACCCTGGATGATTTTATCGCCAGCGGAAAAAATGCAGCATTGACGGCTTCCGGCACAATGAGGATCTGTCGTGAGATGGGGATCAGGCTGGCGGTGTCCTGTGGCATTGGCGGCGTCAGCAGCATCTGGGACAGAGAGGTCAGCGACGATCTTCCAGGGCTTGCCGAGCTGAACGTCCCTCTTATTGCCACCTCACCAAAGGACATGATGGATATACAGGAGACCATAAATTGGCTGCATGACAACAACGTGAAAACATATGGCGTCGGAGTCGATAAGTGCACGGGATACGTGTTCAACAGTGCCGATGTCCGTCTGGATGGAATGTTTGGTGGAGAGATCGACAGAGAGGGCAGTAATCAGCTGATTCTGAACCCGATCCCTGGAAGTGAAAGAATACAGGATCTTTCTATTTTGAAAAAAGCGGTCGAAACCGGCAAGGAAGCCGCAAGCCGGGGGGAGCATTTTCACCCGGCGGCAAATGCGGCCCTGGACAAGGCTACCGATGGCTTAGCTTCAAGGCTCCAGCTAAGGTCTGCTGCGGCGAATGCCAGATTGGCGTCAAGACTCATATCACATTGAAAAAGAGGTGAACACAGAGAATGGATAGCTATGTGAAACTGAACCACATATGCAAGAATTTCAACCATGTAAAGGCTTTGAACGATGCGTCGATTGAAGCGTTCAAGGGTGAAGTCCTTGCAATCGTGGGAGATAACGGAGCCGGCAAATCCACGCTGATAAAGATCTTGTCCGGTGTATTGAGACCGGACAGCGGTGAGATCAGGATCGGTGAAAAGAGTTACAGCAGCCTTTCTGTGAGCGAGGCGCTGAACGCCGGGGTATCTACCGTGTATCAGGATCTTGCACTGGCGAACACGCTGAATGTGACAACAAATATTTTCATCGGACAGGAGATCACGAAGCACGGAATACTTCAGAAGGATGAGATGGACAGGCAGGCAAGAAAACTGCTGGATGACCTGGACGTAGATATTCCGGATACGGCCGAGATCGCGGGCAACCTCAGCGGAGGACAGAGGCAGGGCATAGCCGTGGCGAGACTGGTCAACCGCGGAGGGAACATACTGATCTTCGACGAGCCGACGGCTGCCATGGGGGTCGTGGAAGCGTCCAGAACTCTGAAACTTATCCGAAGCCTTGCGGATAAGGGGATGGTCGTGATCATAATCTGCCACAACCTGACACAGGTGTTTGATACGGCAGACAGGGTCGCCGTGATGAGACACGGAAAAGTCCTCGTGGAAAAGCCTGCCAGTGAGTCGTCCATGCACGAAGTGGTCGCGCTGCTCACTTCCGCAGATAAGATATTGGGAGATGAATGAGAAATGAAAAGGAGAAAAAACTAATTATGGCAAAACTGAAAAAATCCGGCCAGTCATATACCTTTGTGCTTCTCCTGGTGATGCTGGCGATGATCGTTGTCATGTCGTTTGTATCACCGTATTTTCTGACTCTGGAGAACTTCAAGAACGTACTCAATCAATCGTCTATTTATCTTTTCCTGGTCGTGGGGATGGCTTATGTGATCGCGGCTGGGGAGATCGACCTTTCGGTGGGAGCTATTATCGGCTTCGAAGGGATGGTCATGTCCAACCTGTACTACGCCGGGGTGCCGGCAGGGGTGTGCCTGATCGCGGGGATAATTTCCTCTGTTTTCATCGGTGCTTTTAACGGCTGGCTGGTGGCAAAGTTCAGGATCAATTCTTTCATCGTCACACTGTGTACTATGACGGTGATGCGCGGCATCGTTCTACTGGTAATGAATTCCAGGACGAGATATGGCTTCGGACCGGTATTCGCGTTCCTGGGGTCCGGTCAGATCGGCATAATAAACATGCCTATCCTTATGGCGATAATCGCCGTGATAATCGCGGATCTCATCATGAGAAAGACCCGCTACGGAGTTTACACGCTTTTCATGGGATCGAACGAAGTGGCTCTTTCCCGGGCGGGAGTGAACACCAGACGGCACAAAATATCGATATTCGCATTTTCCGGTCTGCTGGCAGGACTTGCGGGGATCGTGGTCATGGGGAGACTTAATTCCGCAGAGCCTCTGGCGGGAACAGGATATGAGATGGACGCTATCGCTGCGGTCATTCTTGGCGGAACGGTACTTGAAGGCGGAAAAGGAAGCATTTCCGGACCGTTCATCGCCTGCATCATCCTGAACATAATCAAGGACGGACTTACTCTGCTGGGTGTGTCCACGCACTATCAGGAAATAATAACCGGCGTGATCATCATTATTTCAGTACTGGTATCAGGCAGAGACATGAGAAGAAAAAGTGAGGTGTAGAACTGATGAATGTATTGTCTTCGGGCAGCATTGCTATGGATGTGGTGCTCAACAGCAGTGCCCTTCCAGAAGATGATGGCTTTGCTCTTATAGAAAAAGAAAAGATGCAGCCGGGAGGAAGCTCTTCGAATGTAGCGGTATCCGCGGCGGGATTCGGCATGGGTGCATGCCAGGTTGGCAAGGTCGGAGACGATGAGATGGGAAGACGTTTCATCCAGTCACTGGAAGAAGACGGTGTAAGTCCCAAGTACATGATCACAAAAGAGAATGGGATCACCATGCATACATACATCGTGACGGCGCCGCAGGGCAAGCATACGATCTTTGCCAACCTGGGAGACTGCATGCAGGATTTTACTCATCGTGAGCTCCCCGAGGAAATAATGGACGATATTGATATTTATTATACGGACATGTTTTCCCCTGAAGTATCTCTCTATCTTGCTCAGGAGTCAGTGAGAAGAGGAAAAAAGATGATGTTGAACATGCAGGCTGTCATAAGCTTCATGGAATTGTGCGGGGTCTCTCTCCAGCAGTTTGAAAAAGCCTTGGAGTGCTGTTCAGTCCTGGTCGGGGGGAGGGCGGCTTATTCTGACCTTTTCGGTGAAAGAGCGGGAGATGACGTTGAGGCTCAGCTCCGGTATGCCGTTCAGCATTACCAGATAGAAGATGGAGCAATCTGCACACTAGGATCAGAAGGTGCAGTCTGGTATGACAGAAATGATTTTATCTATTCTGGAGGATACAGTGTGGATCCAGTCGATACCACAGGGGCAGGAGATTGTTTCAACGGTGGAATAATGTACGCATTCTATGAAAAAGGGATGAGCAGAAAAGAATCGCTGAAGTTTGCGAACGGGGCTGCGGCAATAAAATGTCTCAAGCCGGGGCCGCGCAGCATAGCTTCCGAAGCTCAGGTCTTTGATTTTGAAAATTCCAGGGACTAGTACCGGGATTTTTAGAATATTAATCATTTTACTAAATTACTTAATTGCTTTTCTGAAGAACAATCAGGAGGTAGACATGAAAAGAAAAGGTTTTCTGATCGTTTCGCTATGTGCAGTGATGGCACTCATGATGGTGGTGTTCACAGGCTGCGGATCCAAGGACGACAGCAGTAGCGACAGTGGAAGCGGAGAGCAGACAGAGTTCCAGAAGGCTAAGGCGTCGCTGGACGAGAATCTCAAGGCAGATGAGATCGATAAGGACAAGTGCAAGGGCAACGATTACGGACTTATCCTGAGCTCGCTCGGAAACGAATTCTGGCAGACCGAGAAGGAAGGCGCAGAGGCCGCAGCTAAGGATTACGGCGTAAACCTCGATGTTCAGGCTACAGACAATGATACGGACTTCACTGGTCAGCTCGACATCATGGAGACGATGGTTTCCAAGAAGTACAAGGCCATCGGAGTTTCTCCGCTGTCCGAGACTAACCTCGTTAACGGTATCGCCGATGCCAACAAGAAGGGAACAAAGGTCATCCTCAATGGCACCCTTCAGAATGAAGACGCCATGAAGGCAGCAAATGCACACGTCGATGGAATAATGGAAATGGATTTCCACAAGCAGGGCGTAATGGCAGGAAAGTTCGCTGCTAAGAAGTGCAATAACAAGGGTGAAGTTGCCATCATCGCAGGAACCGAGGGCGCTACTCAGTCCGATGGAAGAAGAGATGGAGCAAAGGAAGTCTTCGAGGAAAAGGGAATGGATGTTGTTGCCGTTCAGCAGTGCGACTTCGATCAGCAGAAGGCTTATGATGCTACAAAGCAGATCATGCAGGCTCATCCTAAGATCGTTGCCATCACATGCGGAAATGATGATATGGCAATGGGCGTTGTAAAGGCTCTGCAGGAGCTCGGCAAGAATGACAAGGTCGTAGTAGTAGGAAACGACTTCACTTCTGAAGCAAAGGCAGCCATCAAGGATGGGACCCTCGACGCTTCTGTTGCAATGTCCCCTTATCTCGGAGGAAGAGCTGCAATGATCACCATGATCAGAGCTTCTCAGGGAAAGAAGATAGGAACCGTAAGCTCTTACGTTCCGATGATCCTCGTAAGCAAGGACAATGTAAAGGACATGGAGGACTGGAAGTAGTCATCCGGTTCGGGGGCGCCTCATGGCGCTCCCTGTTTTTTTAAGGAGAATGACATGGATCTTTATAACAGGATACTTGGAAGCCTCATTGGAGCAGCGGCTGGAGACGCTATGGGAGCCGCCACGGAAGGCCGTTCCGCTGAGGAGATCCGCCGGCATTTTAACGGAAAGGTAACTGACCTTATCGCTCCGCCTATGGATACCTTTGGCGCGGGGAACAAGGCCGGAGGGTACACTGACGATTTCAGCTCAGCTTACTTTGTGGCAGATGAAATAGTTAAAAATGGTGGGGTGGTAGATGAGGAGGCTTTAAAGAGAGCGCTTGTAAACTGGTCGGAACATGCTGTGTTTTTTGACCGTTTTGCCGGCCCGACAACGAGGCTTGCCATCAAAAAGTTCAAGGGAGAAAAAGTCGAGGCTAGTCCAGGCACCATCAATTCAGCAAGAAAGGCGACGAATGGCTCGGCAATGAGGATAGCTCCTGTAGGCTTGATTGATGCCGGTGATGTTGATCAAGCTATTGAAGACGCGATCAAGGTCAGCGAACTAACTCATAACAATACACTTGCTCTTTCAGGTGCTGCAGCTGTGGCAGCGGCGGTGGCAATGGCTGTGACTGAAGATGCAGACCTTTACGATGTGATAGAGGCAGGTGTGTATGGAGCAGAAAAAGGTGAGGCCATCGGGCTATCCAGAAAAAGCTTTGTAGCAGGTCCGTCGGTGGCGAAGAGGATCAGGCTCGCTTCCGACATAGCATTCGGAGGCGGTAGCAGAGAGGAAAGGCTCGCGGAGATATCGGACATCATCGGGACGGGACTCCACATTTCCGAAGCAGTGCCCGCAGCTTTTGGCATAGTCGCAATATGCAGGGGCAATGCCTACGATGCAGTAGTTGAGTCTGCTAACATCGGATACGACACCGATACCATCGGGACGATGGCCGGCGGTATCGCCGGAGCTCTTTGCGGAGCAGAGGTTTTCCCTCAGCATTTCCTACCTGTGATGGAAGAGGCGAACGGACTTGGTATCACTGATCTGGCCGGCAGGATATTTAACTTGAAGGTCAGGAAAACTGGAGGTCGAGGCAATGAATGACAAGATACTGGGCGCCCTCATAGGAGCTGCGGCAGGTGATGCAATGGCATCTGCGACGGATGGAAGATCCCATGGAGAAATACTGGAAGTATACGGTGAGGAAGTGCGCGATTTTAAAAGGCCTGCAGAAGGGAGCCAGTCCTCAGGGCGTGAGGCCGGCCGGTTCACAGACGCATTTTCGATTCCTCTTTTCCTGGTGAACGAGATCCTCGACGAAGGAGGGCGGATAGATACAGAGGTCGCAAGGGCAGCACTAAAAAAATGGGGACAGACGGAATACTTCCCTCGATTCGCCGGCATGACGACTAAGAAAGTGGTCAATGCTTTGAATGCAGCGGAGACTAACGATCTGTGGGCTTTTTCCGGGCACCTCGGGAGTAAACTTTTCAAGGGCCACTACTATGCCCTGTCGTCAAATGGTTCTGCCTGCAAAGCGTTTGTGCCCGGACTGTTCAACCCGGGCGATTTTGACGGCGCAGTTCATGATTGTGTGGAGATCACAATGTCTTCTCACGATGACCCGCTCAGCATCTCTGGAGCCTGCGCGGTTTCGGCGGCCGTGGCAGCATGCTTTGAAAAAGATGCCACAGTTTTTTCGGTCGTATGTGCAGCCGTTGATGGCTCAGTCGAGGGTGAAAAAGCCGGCCGCGCAAGGGATGATGTCTGGGACTATCCTGGCCCGTCTACCACAAGGCGCCTCGGACTCGCACAGCAAATCGCCTTGAAGAATGCGGGGAGCGACAATGCCGCGTCAGAACTGAGAGACATTATCGGATGCGGCCCTGAGGTAGCGGAAACAGTTCCTCTGTCCATGGGCTTGCTCATTGCCAGGAAAAAACAGCCTCTGGAAGCGATTTATGACGCGGTCAACATAGGGGACGAAACTTGTGCGGCCGCTGTGGTCACGGGCGCGCTTACGGGTGCTCTGTATGGATCGAAGGTTTTCCCGGAAAAATGGAAGGAGACCGTGGAGAGGCAGAACGACGTGGAGCTCACCAGCCTCGCAGAGAGTATCAGCATGTACGCTGCGGGATCTGAGCGTTAAAATCTTTCCGCTTGGCAATAAGGTGTTTGTATTTTGCCCGCCCCTGTTATAATTAAACGAATGACAAGGAGGCAATTCAATGGCAGATAATAATATGAAAAAGATCCCCAGTTTCACAGTCAACCACCTGAAGCTCAAGCGCGGCATCTACGTTTCCCGCAAGGATCAGGTCGGTACCGAGACCGTCACAACGTTTGACATCCGCATGAAGGCCCCGAACCGCGAGCCGGTCATCAACACAGCGGAGTGCCACACCATCGAGCACCTGGGTGCAACTTTTCTTCGCAACGACCCTGAGCGCTCGGACCAGGTCATCTACTTCGGGCCGATGGGCTGCCGCACGGGGTTTTACCTGGTGATGAAGGGCGACCTGGAGTCGCGCGACGTGGTCGACCTTGTAAAAAGCATGTTTTCGTTCATCGCAGGCTACGAGGGTGAGATACCCGGGGCCGCTGCCCGCGACTGCGGCAACTATCTGGATCAGAACCTCGGAATGGCGAAATACGAATCGAAGAAGTATCTGGACGAGGTGCTGGAGCACATGGACGAAAGCCGTCTGGTATATCCTGAATAAAAAGAGAAGAGAGAGCCGGATCCTGCTGACGCAGCGGAGGTCCGGCTCTTACCATATCAGTTTGGGTGATATTAACTTGGTCGAGTTGCGGATTGCGACAGGCGGCTGAAATAATAAAGGTAAGCTTCGCAGCAGAGTAAACGGTAATACAGGCAAGAAATGACGCAGGCACAGCCATATAGCGGGATACAGAGGGATTTGATGTAGAGCCAAAATTCCGCTGTAAAATCATCAAAAAAACAGCGGAATAAAGAGAAAGTGCAAATCCCTCTGTAAGGCTGCGCTTGCTCATTCGGTTACGCCACACCCTTTTTCGTCTCTTGGTGGAACCAAAACTGGCGGCCTCGATTTTTTGCAATGAAACTATCCATAGTATATAATATTTTAGCTTTTAGTGTCCCGCGGTGGGCACCGACGGCCAGCGGCCTTTTCAAAATCGCCGCAACCGCCGGAGGCGTTTTCAGGGTTGCGCCAGATGGCCAACGGTAGTCAGACGGCCGCCGAAGGCCATCGTCGCCAGACGGCCTCGGGCCACTCTAAGGGTCGCCTGCAGGGCTTGGGATACGTATGAGAATGACAGAACTTTTGTAAGATCGGAGTATTGAAATATGGATAGTATTGAGCTGAGCCAGCTTATATACCCGGATATCACCAGGACGCCGGAGGACTATGAAGAGATGTATCCTCCGAGGGAACTTCCAGAGGGGGCCATGGTCACCAGGCTGGGACCGAGTCCCACAGGCTTCATCCACCTGGGTAACCTGTATGGTGCTTTTGTCGACGAGCGCCTTGCCCATCAGAGCGGAGGAGTTTTCTACCTTAGAATAGAGGACACGGACGACAAGCGCTTTGTGGAAAACGCCGTGGAAACGATAATTTCTTCCCTGGGCTTTTTTGGGATCCGGTTCGACGAGGGCGTGACCGAGCACGGGGACGTGGGCGCCTACGGCGACTACACACAGAGCCACAGAGGAGAGATCTACAGGACCTTCGCAAAATGGCTTATCGCCCAGGGGAAAGCCTATCCATGCTTCCTCACAGAAGACGAGATCACGGAGATCCGCCAGAAGCAGGAGGCCGATAAGATCGCCCCTGGAATCTACGCCGGCTGGTCGAAATACAGAGACTGGGATAAGGACCCTGAGATCGAGAAGGAAGTAATAGAGAGGCTCAAGGCCGGAGACGACTTCGTCATCAGGCTGAAGTCCAAGGGCACCCCAAACGCCGCTGGAGCGGACATAAAGCGTACTACCGTCAAAGACGCCATCAGGGGTGAGCTGGATGTTCCGGAGAACTTCCAGGACATTGTAATAATAAAGACGACAGGCATCCCTACTTATCACTTTGCCCACGTCATAGACGACCACCTCATGAGGACCACCCACGTGGTGAGAGGAGAGGAGTGGCTGCCGTCACTGCCGATCCACGTTGAGCTTTTCGCTGACATGGGCTGGGAGCCGCCGGTCTACTGCCACACGGCACAGCTCATGAAGATCGGCGAGGAAGGAAACAAGAGAAAGCTGTCCAAGAGGAAGGACCCGGAGCTGTCCCTCAGCTATTACAGGGACATGGGCTACCACCCGGAAGCCGTCCGCTAATATCTTCTCACCATTCTCAACTCCAACTTCGAGGAGTGGCGCATCGCGAACCCTGAGGCGGACATCGACCAGTTCCACTTCACCACGGAGAAGATGAGCAACTCTGGCGCGCTTTTCGACCTGGACAAACTCAACGACGTGAGCAAGGACGTGCTCCTGCGGATACCAGCGGCCGACCTGGCGCAGTTCCTGAAGGAGTGGTCAGAGGAGTTCGCCCCTGAGTATTCCTACATGTTCGAGAACATGGACTACCTCACGAAGATCCTGGACATCGGGCGCCATGACAAGAAGCCTCGTAAAGACCTCATCTACGCAAGGCAGATCGTGGACTTCATCGGATATTTCTTCGATGAGTCTTTCACCATACAGGACCAGTACCCTGAGGAAGCCGAGGATGACATCGCCGTGATCCTGAGCGATTACCTTTCCACATACGACCACAACGACGACCAGAGCCAGTGGTTCGAGAAGATCAGGGAGATCGCATCCAGCAACGGTTATGCGGCAAAGCCTAAGGACTACAAGAAAAATCCTGAGGATTACAAGGGCCACGTGGGTCACGTGAGCACCGTGATCAGGATTGCCCTCATGGGAAGAGCCCAGTCCCCAGACGTCTGGACCATCCAGCAGATTATGGGAGAGGACAAGGTGCGTGAGAGGATCAGCAGCGAGCTGGCCCGCCACTAGAGAAGCGCATAAAGAGCGCATCAGGATCGGAAACAGAAGGAGATGGATATGGAAAAAGAACCTACGCTCGTCGTTATGGCTGCGGGAATGGGCAGCAGGTACGGCGGGAACAAGCAGATAGATACTATTACCGAGCAGGGAGACATCATCATGGACTTCTCCCTGTACGATGCCTGGAAGGCCGGCTTCAAAAAAGTCGTCTTCATCATCCGCAAGGACTTCGAGGAGGCCTTCAAAGCCCACATCCAGCCGGGTGCCGCCACGAAGCTGGAAGCGACATACGTTTTCCAGGATATAAACGACATTCCTGAAGGCTTCTCCATCCCTGAGGGAAGGACCAAGCCTTGGGGCACAGGCCACGCGGTGCTCTCCGCGAGAGACGTGATCGACGGTCCTTTTGCCGTGATCAACGCCGACGACTACTACGGCACCCACGCATTCAAGATCATCTACGACTATCTCAAGGATCACGCAGATGAGACCCACTATTGCATGGTGGGATACAAGGTGGAGAATACGCTGTCGGAAAACGGCACCGTGAACAGAGGGATCTGCCGTGAGGAAAATGGCATGCTCACAGACGTGGAAGAGCACTACGAGCTGGGCAGGGCCGCCGACGGGGAAAACAAGGGAAAGATCGTCGGAAGGAACGAGTCCGGCGAGACGGACGTGATCCCGGAAGGAACTCCGGTCTCCATGAACCTGTGGGGCTTCAGCCCTGAGTACATAGAGGTCATGAAGAAGGGCTTCGAGGACTTCCTGCGGAACGAGGTCCCTGGGAACCCACTCAAGAGCGAGTTCCTCCTCCACCACTGCGCAGACCTCCAGATCAAGGCCGGCGAGGCCGGGATCCAGGTCCTGCCGACAGACGACAAATGGTTCGGAGTGACTTACAAGGAGGACAAGCCTGAGGTCATGGCCAGGTTCAAGGACATGAAGGAAAAGGACATCTACCCAGAAGAGCTCTGGAAGTAGCCGGCTGGCCTGAAGGAGGTAAGCATGTTCTTCTTCAAATTCATACTGGCCCTGCTCCTCACCGTGCCGATGGCCTATATCGGCAGGAGGCAGGTGAGGGATTTTACCAGAAAAAACGTGACCCCCTGGAGGCGCGGACGCGATCCCGAGAGGGATGATGCCACCCGCGGAACAGAGGGGAAAAAATAACAGGAAACCCGGAAGGCGGGGCCCCGTCGGGCTGTGCCTTCCTTTGTATATTCAGGCCATGTAGAAAGGCCGCACAGAGCACCATACAGATGGGAGGAGCCATGAGCAGAGGCATTTTCATCACCCTTGAGGGGCCGGACGGCGCGGGAAAGACCACGCAGATAGGCTTCATCAGAGAGTATTTTCAGTCGCTTGGAAAAGAAGTGATCATCACCCGTGAGCCCGGCGGCACTGCCATCAGCGAGAAGCTGCGGGAGATCCTCCTGGACAAGAACAACAGCGAGATGGACGACGTCACGGAGATGCTCATCTATGCCGCAGCCAGGGCACAGCTGGTGGCCGAGGTCATAAAGCCGGCGCTGGCGGCCGGAAAGATCGTGATCAGCGACCGCTTCGTGGACTCCAGCATCGCCTATCAGGGCTACGGAAGAGACCTGGGGGATCAGGTCCGCATCGTGAACCTGAGCGCAACGGCGGGACTGGAGCCGGACCTCACTCTTTTCCTGGACATCGACCCTAAGAAGGGCCGCGAGCGCATCGGAAAAGATGTGATGGACCGCCTCGAGCAGGAAAAGATGGATTTCCACTACAAGGTCTACCAGGGCTACAAGGACATCTGGGAGAACTGCCCAACGAGGGTGATCCGCATCGACGCGGACCGGCCTCTCGAGGAAGTGAAGGAAAGAGTGCTTTCCACTCTGGACACCTTCTTCGGCGGGATCGCCGGACCTGGGAAAAACTGATCTTCGAGACGATAACAGATGAATGAACGCGAATACATAAACAGCCTGGTCAGAGGAGACAGCCTGGCTCAGGCGTACATAATAGAAGGAGAGGACGAGGGAGCCAGGAGAGGGCTTGCTGGATATTTCGTGAAGGCAGCCCTGTGCACAAGCCCGAACGAGGACGGATCCCCCTGCGGGACCTGCAGCTCCTGTGTCAGATGCACATCAGGCACCCACGAGGACGTGGTGGTCATGACCAGAAAAGGCAAGACCCAGTATCTGGTGGAGGACAGCCAGGCCTTCCTGACCCGGATCGCCATGAGGCCATACGGCAGGCGCATGGTGGGCATCATACCAGAGGCGGACCGACTGAGCCCCGTCATCCAGAACAAGCTATTGAAATACATCGAGGAGCCGGCTCCGGACACTGTCCTCATCCTCGAGCTGGGCAACAGAGACGCCCTTCTCCCCACGGTCCAGTCCAGGTGCATCAAGCTGAGGGCGAGGGGAGATCTCTCCGGCGCATCCGCCGATGGAGATGGAGAAGAAGGCTTTTTCGAGGCCGGGGACCATGAGGAAAAAGACTGGGGACCTCTCATCGCAAGCCTTGCGGGGAACGAGGGATTCTTCCTTTTCCGTAAGACCATGGAGGGAGTCATAAGTAGCCAGAGCGACGCACTCGATCTGCTCGATTCCCTGGAGACGGCCTGGAGAGGCGGCCTGGGAGACCGGGAGCCGGGCGCAACGGGAGCCATAATACTTGTTGAAGAGTGCAGAAAGCAGATAATGGAAGGCATGGCCCACAAGACGGCCCTGAAGCAGCTCTTCCTGAAACTGCACTGATTGAGGAGTTTACATATATGAAAGAGATCGTTGGAGTCGGCTTTGTCCACGGAGGAAAAAGCTATTATTTCGACCCCCAGGGGGAGAAGTATCAGGCCGGGGACATGGTCATAGTTGAGACGGCCCGGGGCATGGAGCTCGGACACATCGTGGCCGAGAACCGGGAGATCGAGGACAGCCAGGTGGTGGCGCCGCTGAAGCCCATCAAGCGCAGGGCCACCGATGCGGACCTGGCTCATTACAAAGAAAACTACGCGAAGCGCGGAGAGGCCATGAAGGTCTGCCAGGAGAGGATCCAGGCGCATCACCTCGACATGAAGCTCATCGACGCGGAGTACACCATAGACGGGAGCAAGGTAATTTTCTACTTCAGCTCCGAGAACAGAGTGGATTTCCGTGAGCTGGTAAAAGACCTGGCGGCCCACTTCCGCATGCGCATCGAGCTCCGCCAGATCGGCGTGAGGGACGAGGCGAAGATGCTGGGGGGCATCGGCATATGCGGCAGGCCTTTCTGCTGCAGCAGCTGGCTCTCTGACTTCCAGCCGGTGTCCATCAAGATGGCGAAGCAGCAGAACCTTTCCCTGAACCCCGCGAAGATCTCCGGATCCTGCGGCAGGCTCATGTGCTGCCTGAACTACGAGAACAGCACCTATGCAGAGCTAAGGAAGGGCATGCCTAACGAAGGCCAGAGGATAAAGATCGGAGACGGCATGGTGAAGGTCATCAGCGTCGATCTCCTGAGAGGGAACGTGGTCACCCGGGCGATAACCAAGGACCCGGAGACTGGTGAGGAGACGCTGAGCACCGAGACGAGGACGTACACGAGAGACGAGCTGAAGGGATCCTCTTCCGGAGGTTGCGGCCACTGCAATCGCGGACAGGACATCGAGATGGCCTACGAGGGCGCGGCGGTCAACGGCAACTGGGACGACCCTGCAGTATCTGACGATGTTTTCGTGGGCGACCCCGAGGATACGGAGGACGCTGAAGCGCTTGCAGGCGCCGGAACTGCTCCGACAGGCGAAGAGGCCCGCCAGGAAAAGCAGGAGAAAAAGGCCGGCAGGTCCAGCATAAAGCGCGGCAGCAAGTCCGGCGGCCGGGGAAGGCGCAGGAAGCCGAAGGGTGAGGGCAGGAGCGAAGCCCCAAAAGAACAGGCCGGGAACGGCGGCAACGGTGGAAACGGCGATCCATCTGGAAAGAGCCGGAGCCGCAGGCGTCCGAAGAATGGAAACGGATCTAAAAACGGCCAGAGACCGGGACACCAGAACGGTCAGAAGCCTGAACACAGGAACGGCCAGAAGAACGGCCGCGGCGGTCATGTGGGTCACGAAGGAAGCGGCAACGGACAAAACGGCGGCAGCCGCAACGGAAGCGGCGATGGAAATTAAAGGCGGAGAACGCCTGGACGACACGGGCTTTTCCGGGATAAAGGTCATCCAGGGCGACGGCTTCAGCTACGGTGTGGACAGCGTGCTGCTGGCGGCCTGGGCAGCAGGCCAGCTTGGAGCTCCGGCGGCGCGGAAGCTGAAGGGCGGAAGGGAAATGAGGATCATGGATCTCGGCACCGGGAACGGCGTCATACCGCTGATCCTCAGCCACAAGATCCCGGAGTGCAGCATATGCGGGGTGGAATTCCGTCCTGAATCCGTGGACCGGGCGGTGAGATCCGCAGAGCTTAATAGCCTTCAGGGTAGACTCGAGTTCGTGGAGGACGACGTGGGGCTCCTCCTGAAAAACCGGCCGGAAATGGCCGGGACATTCGATTCCGTGGTGACCAATCCCCCTTATTTCAAGGCGGGAGCGGGGATGGCGCCGCCTGAGCAGTGGCGCAGGAGCGCACGGTGGGAGACCACGGCAGACCTTGGAGACTTCATAAGATGCGCCGGCGGCCTCCTCAAGGACAAAGGAAATTTTTACATGGTCCACCGTCCTTTCCGAATGGCTGATATAATATGCGAGATGAGAGAAGCCGGGCTTGAGCCAAAGACCCTTCGCCTGGTGGTCCCTCGCGACAGTGAGGCCCCCAACATACTCCTTATACACGGAGTCAAAAACGGCGGCCCGGAGCTCAAGGTCCTGCCCTCTCTGGCGGTACACAGCGGGAACGGCTACACTGAAGAGCTGCTGGAGATATACAGAACGTAGATCCTTGCACCGTATTTGATCGCATCGTATTTAATTGGATTTTACAAAATGGTATAATCTCTTTGCCCTGGATCGGAGAAAACTGGCCGGGGTATTTTCTGACAAAGGAGAGAAAAAATGACTATTACTGTGGATATCAAACAACTGGTTATTCTGCTGCTCCTCGTAGCCCTCATCGTGCTGGTGATCTACCTCGTGGTACTGGCGGCCAACGCCATCAGGACCCTGAAGAAGACCAACGAAGTGCTGGACGACGTGAAAAGGGTCACCACCGTGGCCGCGGAGAAGACGGAGTCCGTGGGAGGCGCTCTCGACGAGGCAGGAGATGCCATCTCCACAGTGGCAGATGCTCTCAGAGCGGATGGATCGATAATAGACAAGGCGAGCAACATTGGCCTGGGGATCAACAGCCTGGCCAGCGTTGTGAACAGCCTCAGGACAGACAAGGAAAAGGAATTCGCTGAAAGGGCGAGAAGCCGCAGGAAGGCGCACAAGGCAAAGGCCTCCAAGTAGGCAGGCACGACGGCCGGGACACCCCGGCGGACGCGATAATTTTTTTCAAGGAAAAACCGGAGATTCAAATGGCGAAACTTATAGTAGAAAACGGAGGGCCTCTCTACGGAGAGGTCCAGGTCAGCGGCGCAAAAAATGCGGTGCTCCCTCTTATGGCGGCGACGCTCCTGACCGAGGAGAAGTGCGTTATTGACGGTGTGCCGGATCTTGCAGACGTTAAGGTCATGAAGGGGATGCTGGAGAATTTCGGCGCCACCGTAGTTGACGACGGGAACGGACTGCTGGAGATCACCGCGTCGCAGATCAGGACGGTCAACGGTGACCGGAAGCTGGTCACTGAGATGAGGGCCAGCACCGTGGCGATGGGACCGCTCCTCGCCAGATGCGGCAAGGTGGTGATGCCTCTCCCTGGAGGCTGTGCCATTGGGAAAAGGCCGATCGACCTTCACCTCAAGGGCTTCAGGGCTCTCGGGGCCACGGTGATCGAGGATGACGAAAACGAGCAGGTCATCGTCACGGCGGGGCCGAAGGGCCTGGTGGGCGATGCTATCTACCTGGATTTTCCAAGCGTAGGAGCCACGGAGAACATCCTCATGGCTTCAACCATGGCCGCCGGGACGACGATCATAGAGAACGCCGCTAAGGAGCCTGAGATAGTAGACCTTGCCAACCAGCTGAACAAGATGGGAGCCAAGATCAAGGGCGCAGGCACCGATACCATAAGGGTCACAGGCGTGGAGAGGATGGGCGGATCCATCCATTCTGTCATCCCGGACAGGATCGAGACCGGCACGTTCATGCTGGCGGCCGCCATCACCAGGGGTGAGATCCTGGTGAAGAACGCCCTGCCCGGGCACGTCCGCCCTATCATCGCAAAGCTGAAGGAATGCGGTGTAGAGGTGGAGACGGTGGACGACGGCATCTACGTGAACGCAAGGGATAAGGAGCTCATCGCCACCAACATCAAGACACTGCCGTATCCGGGATTCCCGACAGACATCCAGTCTCCTTTCATGGCTTTCCTCACCACTGTAAAAGGAAAGAGCGAGGTCAAGGAGACCGTCTTCGAGAACCGTTTTATGCACGTGAACGAGCTCAACCGCATGGGTGCTGACATCACAATTGAAAACAGGATCGCTTATATCCCAGGTGGAAAGACCCTCCACGGGGCTAAGGTGAGAGCCACCGACCTCAGGGCCGGAGCCGCCATGGTCCTGGCAGGCCTTGCCGCTGAGGGGAAGACTGAGGTCAGCGAGATCTACCACATCGAGAGGGGCTACGAGAAGTTCGTGGAAAAGTTCACCGGCCTCGGCGCGCTGCTCACGAGGGTAGATGAAGACTAGAAAAAGAATTTTTTGCTGCCGGAGGTGCTCCGGCGGCTTCTTTCGTTTATATTCGTTTTTTTGTAAGGTATCACCGCTACACTAAGATCACAGGAGTTTCAAATGGCTGATTACAAGTATATGCAGATGCTGGCTCAGAAGTTTCCGAATCACAGATATGTGAAATCCGAGCTCATCAACCTGAAGGCGATACTGGCTCTGCCGAAGGGCACCGAGTATTTTCTCAGCGACCTCCACGGAGAGTACGACGCCTTCCAGTACATCGTCCGCAGCGCCTCGGGCACCATACGCATGAAGATCGACGAGGCTTTTGGCAACACCCTCAGCGAAAAGGAGAGGGACAGCCTCGCTGCCCTGATCTACGACCCTGAGAACGAGATCCTGCGCCGCAGGAAAAGCGAGCACGACTTCAACGCCTGGTGCGCTTCCGCGATCTACCGCCTGATAGTCATCTGCAGGATGGTGTCCAGCAAGTACACCCGTTCGAAGGTGAGCAAGCTGCTCCCGGCCAACTCGGGCTACGCCATGCAGGAGCTCCTCTTCGCAGACGACGACGAGAACCGTAGCAGCTACTACGCCGAGATCATCAATTCCATCATAGAATACAGGGCGGCGACTACTTTCATCAAAGAACTGGCTGACACCATCAGCAACCTCGCCGTCGATCAGCTCCACATAATCGGAGACATCTTCGACCGTGGTCCGAAGCCTCACAAGATCCTGGATTTCCTCATGTCCAGGAGGAACGTGGATATCCAGTGGGGCAACCATGACATCGTGTGGATGGGTGCGGCCTGCGGAAACAGGGCGTGCATCGCCAACATCATCCGCATGAACGTGAGCTACAACAACTTCGATATGCTGGAGTACGGCTACGGCATAAACCTGCGCCCGCTCGCAACATTTGCCCAGGATATCTACGGCGACGACCCGTGCACCGCTTTTGCACCTCACATCCTGGACAAGAACCGGTTCGATCCAATCCCTGAGGGGCTGGCCGCGAAGATGCACAAGATGATCGCCATCATCCAGTTCAAGATCGAGGGGCAGCTCATAATGGAGCACCCGGAATACGGACTGGACCACAGGCTCCTGCTGGACAAGATCGACAGAGAGCGCGGCGTCGTTAGGGCCTACGGAAAAGAATACGAGATGAAGGACACCAACCTCCCTACCGTGGATCCTGAAGATCCTTACGAACTCACTCCTGAGGAAGAGGAGGTGATGGTGGCACTGGAGGGGTCCATCCTGAACTCCGGAAAGCTGCAGCGCCACATCAGATACCTGTACAGCCACGGTGCACTCTACAAGAAGTGCAACGGGAACCTGATGTTCCACGGCTGCATCCCTATGGACGAAAACGGAGAATTCCTCGACGTCACAATAAACGGTGAGACCCACAGCGGTGCGGAACTCATGGAGTATCTGGACGAGCAGATCAGAGACGCGTACTTCAATCCGCCTCTCGGCCACACGAGCGCGGAGGCCGCAGATCTCATGTGGTACCTCTGGCTCGGGCCGGACTCACCTCTTTTCGGGAAGGACAAGATGACCACCTTCGAGCGCGTCTTCACCGACTCAAAGGAAGCAAAAAAAGAACACACCGTCCCGTATTACAAACTGATCAACGATCCTAAGATCTGCGAGAAGATCATCCGCAGCTTCGGCCTGGATCCGGCTTCGGGAAAAGTCCTGAACGGGCACGTTCCGGTGAAGATCAAGGACGGGGAGAGCCCGATAAAAGGCGGCGGCAAGCTGTTCGTAATAGACGGAGGCATTTCCAAGGCCTACCAGAAGACCACGGGTATCGCCGGCTACACCTTCATTTTCAACTCCAGATTCATGGCGCTGTCGGAGCACAAGCCGTATGAGCCGATCAGAAAAGACGGCTCACAGCGCTTCCACGACCCTAAGATGCAGATCGTCCAGAACCTTCCGGAGCGCATGCAGATAGTGGACACAGACATCGGAGCCGAGCTGCTGAGGCAGGTGGACGACCTGGAGCAACTCATGGCTGAATACAAGAAGGGTACCATCAAGGAAGTCTTTAACGATCCTAAGGTCAGGAAGATGTGGGACTAGGAGCCGCGCCCGTTGCGTGAGAGAAGCTTTCAAAGGAGTCAAAAATGTCCGTTGCCTGTGTGACCGGTGCGAGCTCGGGGATAGGAAAAGCCTTCGCCAGACAGCTTTTCAGCGAAGGATGGTCTCTCGTCCTCGTCGCCCGAAGCGGGAAAAAACTCGAGGCGCTGGCGGAGGAGCTGACTGGCGGTGTTTCGGCTGCTGCGGATGGGGCGACCGCGCCCACGGCAGATGTTTTTCCCTGCGACCTGAGCAGAGAGGACGAGTGCCTGCGCCTCTGTAAACAACTGGAGACCATTCCGGATCTCCGCCTTCTGATAAATAACGCCGGCATCGGCGCAGTCGGCCGCTTCGACGAATTGGATACTGACCGGCAGCTCCAGATGATCCGCCTGAACGTGGTGGCGGTGGAGATCCTCTGCCGGGAGATCATCCCTCACATGGAGAAAGAGGGCGGCGGCCAGGTGCTGAACGTTGCCTCATCAGCTGGTCTGCTGAAGGGCGGCCCGTACATGGCCACCTACTACGCCACGAAGGCGTACGTGGTTAGTCTGACATCCTCGATTTATACAGAATTAAAGGAAAGAAGGAGCACAGTTGCCATCAGCGCACTGTGTCCGGGTCCAGTTGATACAAATTTCAATGGATCTGCAGGGGTCAGATCATCGCTGCCTGGCATCTCTCCGGAGTACTGCGCGAGGTTCGCCCTGAGGAAACTTAATAGGAAAAAGCTCATCATAGTCCCAGGGCCGCAGCGGTGGGGGATGCCTTTTTACAACATTCTTCCGAGGAGGCTCCAGCTCAGGATCACCGGAGCGGGGCAGAAGAGCAAGATGAGATAGAACACGAAAAAGGACTGACTTTTCCCATTAACTGCGTCAGTCCTTTTTCTAGTGAATTGGAGGTTAGTATGTAAAATCTATATGTCAACTCAGCCTGCTGGAACCTGCCCAGCTGAGCTCAGTTTGCTGTGAGACCACGCTGCTTTCGCGGTTGCGTCCTGCGAAAGCGCCGCGCTTCTACGCAGGAGAATTCTGCTTTTCCGGGAAGAGTTCGTCGGCCCTTGCCATGTTCTTCCTGATAGCGTCGCAGCTGGCCTGGAACTTCACCTTTTCCTCGTCGGTGAGAGGGAGCTCCACGATCTCCTCGGCGCCGTCCTTGCCGATGACGCAAGGGACTCCTACGAAAATATCGTCCTGGCCGTAGGCGCCGCACAGGTTACGGCTGGCCGGCATGATGAGCTTGGAGTCGTTGAAGACAGCGGCGGCCATGCGGGCTGCCGTGGTGCCGATGGCGTATTCAGTGCAGTGTTTTCCGGAAAAAGTGACCCAGCCGCCCATCTTGGCGCGCTCCTCGATCTCTTCAGGGTCGAAGTTGAAGCGGGGATCCGTCTTGTCCAGGTCGTAGTAGCGCTTGCCGTTGATGTTGACGCTGGACCAAGGGCAGAACATCGAGTTGCCGTGCTCGCCCAGCATGTATGCAACGAAGCTGTTGTGGTCGAGGCCGGTCTGTTCGGCAATCTGGGATTTCAGGCGGGCGGTGTCAAGGCCGGTGCCGGTACCGAATACGTGGCCGTCCGGGAGCCCCAGTCCCAGGGCGATCTCACGGGTGACTACGTCGCATGGATTGCTGATGTTGATGAGACGGCCCTTGAAGCCCGCTTCTCTCAGGCGGTCTACCCAGGTGTGAACTGCGTTGATGGTGAAGTCCACCTCGCGACTCCTGTCGATGGACCCGAGAAGAAGCTCTATTTTACCCGCGGCGTTTACGATAACGTCGCAGTCGGCGAGATCTTCGTATGTGCCTGTGGAGACTCTGACTCTCTTAGGCAGCATGGACACCGTGTCGAAGATGTCCTGACATTCGCTCTTGGCTTTTGTCTCGTTTATATCTGTGACCACCAGCTCGTCGCAGACGCCGTATGCTGCCATTGCAAACATTACATGGGCCCCTACATGGCCGGTACCTATTACTCCTACTTTTCTTCCCATCGTTCTGTTCCTCTCTTTTCCGCTTATCTTCTCTTATTCATACAGTACAGTCTGAGGATAATAACAAATCCCGTCAACAGTTTCGGATGATCAGTATTCGCAACTGTATGGGCAGCTCCTGATCGACTCCGTGTAAAGATAACGAAATTTGTTAAATTCCACAGAAAACTCTGAGTAACTTGTTATTTATTATAAGCATGTTCGGACGGGAGTCAATAGCAAATTGTTAGAAAACAACAATAAAATTGTATTATTTTGTATACTGACACAAGCATATCGTGCACGATATGGCCGAACTGTCGATTACCCTTCACGGCCGGCCGCTCACGGTGGCCTTTTAGATTGACCTTTTTACGGAGAGGTGTTAAAATTCTGAAGCTTTTATGGAAGCGCAAAGAATCGAAAGAACGAAACAGAGGCGGACAGCCATTTTTTACGAGAAAGGAGGAAGAAACTGTGGATAGTTGTGATAGTTGCGTTGGAATACACTTGTCTGAGGATCATCTGAACAACAGAAGAAATAACAGCAGGGAACGAAGACGCGGCTGGCACAGACGCGGTTTTTGATCCCAGTAGCCCGGTGCGCTCAGGCGCTTCAGGGCGTGGTTGTTCTGCATTTACGCGAGATCCTCAGATGCCTTTTCGGGGCATCTTTTTTGTGTTCCGAAACTATCCTTTCACTGATCAGCAGCTTTGAAAAGGAGGTTTTACATGAACAACGAGATCAGAAACGAAATGGCCGTGAACAGGCCGGACCATGAGAAGGAGATCATGGCCATCATCGCCAGCGCCATCAGCCCGAAGGCCATGCGGGAAAAGCTGGAGGATTATCACGAGCTGGACGTGGCCGAGGTGATGCCGAAGCTGCCGCCGCAGGAGCTAAAAAAGCTTTTGCGCATCCTCACGGTGGACATGCTTGCTGACATCTTCGAATACGTAGACGAAGAAGAGGCGGGGCAGTACATCATGACCATGGATGTGCACAAGGCGGCCCAGATCCTTTCCGACGTGGACAGCGATACGGCGGTGGCCATACTCAGGACTCTGGACGACGGGCTGAAGGTGAAGCTAGTGGAGCTCATGGAAAAGGAGTCCAAGGATGATGTGCAGCTGGTGGCGTCCTTTTCTGAGGACGAGATAGGGAGCCGCATGACCACGAACTACGTGTCCGTAAAATGGGACCTTTCCATCAAGGAGGCGATGAGCGAGCTCATACGCCAGGCCGGCAAAAAAGACAACATCTCCACGATCTTCGCCGTCGATCAGAATGAAGTCTTCTACGGGGCCATCGACCTGCAGGAGCTGATAATCGCCCGGGAGGACCAGAAGCTGGACGACCTGATCGTCACTTCTTTTCCATATGTATACGGCAGTCAGGACATCGACGACTGCATCGAGAACCTGAAGGACTGGTCCGAGGATTCCATCCCGGTGCTGGACAACGCCAACAAGCTCCTGGGCGTCATCACGTCACAGACCATCGTCGAAATGACCGACGAGAGCATGGGTGAGGACTACGCCATGCTGGCCGGACTCACCACATCAGAGGACCTGAACGAACCGCTGAAGGACAGCATCCGGAAAAGGCTTCCGTGGCTGCTTGCACTTCTCGGCCTCGGCCTGGTGGTCTCCTCGGTAGTGGGGGCATTCGAGTCTGTTGTGTCCCAGCTGACTATCATAATGGCTTTCCAGTCCATGATCCTGGACATGTCCGGGAACGTAGGCACCCAGTCCCTGGCCGTCACCATCCGTGTGCTAGTGGATGACGAGCTGACCTGGCGGGAAAAGGTCCATCTCGTGGTCAAGGAGATGCGGGTCGGCCTATGCAATGGCGTTGTGCTCGGCCTCCTGTCGTTTGCGTTCGTTGGCCTCTACATCGCCCTGATAAAACACAAGACGTTTTTCTTTGCCTACGCCGTCTCCGGCTGTATCGGCGCATCGCTTGTATTGTCCATGCTCATCTCCAGCGCGACGGGGACGCTTATACCGATGTTCTTCGACAAGATCAAGGTGGACCCGGCCGTGGCTTCGGGGCCGCTGATCACCACAGTCAACGACCTGGTGGCTGTCATCGCTTACTACGGCCTCAGCTCGATATTCCTGATCGACATGTTCCATCTGGCGGGGTAGGTCGCAAGAAAAGAGACAATGACTAAGAAAGGGCGCCGTGGCTTGACATTGCCATGAAAAGCATATACAATAGTCAAGCTACTTAAGCGTCCGTAGCTCAATTGGATAGAGTAACGCACTACGAATGCGGAGGTTCAGGGTTCGAGTCCCTGCGGGTGCACCATAGCGAATGAGAAAAGCCGCTGAGATCAACGGAAACGTTGAGATCAGCGGCTTTTTCGTGTGCTCAAAGTGTTTCAGAATGTTTAGAAAATGCTTAGAAATGTGCCCAACTTTGTGCCCAGGTGCCACACTTTGGCGTGTGGCCAGGATGTCCCCAGTGAAACGGCAATATCCAGGTGTCAGTTATCTGAGTTCATTCCCCGGGAACTGCGGAATGCTGGCGAATCCCGCTGCCAGATCCTCATCCGTAGGGATGTAGTCTGTCATCGTCCCGTCGTTGAACTGCTGATAAGCGACCAGGTCGAAGTAGCCGGTGCCCGTGAGGCCGAAGAGAATGTTCTTTTCCTCGCCGGACTCCTTGCACTTCAGCGCCTCGTCGATGGCGCCGCGGATGGCGTGGCTGCTTTCAGGGGCAGGGAGGATTCCCTCGGTACGGGCGAAGAACTCGGCCGCCTTGAAAACATTGGTCTGCTCGTAGGACCTCGCCTCC
>Ga0129315_1000660_pt1 | contig 23236 bp, 25 predicted proteins | sample Cm827metagenome_FD_94432 | JGI IMG/M metagenome (GOLD analysis project Ga0129315, IMG submission 94432) | Eastern black-and-white colobus group fecal microbial communities from Wisconsin, USA - Cm827 metagenome | ecosystem: Host-associated > Mammals > Digestive system > Large intestine > Fecal...
GAAGAACTGGCGGGCGTATTGGAATGGAACACGCCCGCCGCATCCGGCGCGCTGGGCAGCGCGATCAGCGAGATGAGCGAAGGGGTACTCAGACAGATCGAACGAACCATCCGCCAATATGAAAGGAGTCAAAACCATGATGAACGAACTGACGTACACGAAGAACGGAGAGTATTGGATTCCCGACCTGACAGCAGCCGAACAGCCGACGGAGCTGAGCAAATACGGACGGATGCGGGAGCGGTTTCTGAAGGAGCATCGGACGATCACCTACAACAACCTGCTCCTGAGCGGGAAGCTGACCGCGCACCTGACGGAGATCGACCGGGCGGCGGTGAATCGGATGGAGGAGATCGTGTCGGAGCTGGCGAAGCAGGCGGGCGCGACGGAAGAACTGAAAGCGAGCGACCCGATGCGCTGGGTCGGACTGATGAACACCTGCAAGGCGCAGGCGGAAGAAATCGTGATGAACGAGCTGATTTACGCCTGAATCGGCAAATGAGCCTGTTCCCGACCGAAGCGGAACAGATACAAACCATTGAAGAAGCGGACGACCCGACGGTTGCCGCTTCTTTTTTGATGGAAAAAGCGGCGGATGTCATGCTGCGCTTGGGCGGCAACAGTGAAGAAATCCGCAAGGAGCTTGCCTTTGATTACAGGATCGGAAAATCGGCGGATAAAATCGCGGCGCACATGCGGGCGCTGTACCACGGCGGCGACGGCTTTGAAATCGACGGATGGCGGTTTTCGGCGTGGTATGCGGAAGATGGGATTCGCCTTGCGGGCGGGAGTCGCGCACGGTATGCCGACACAGCCTGCGTCATCCCATGGACAGATGCGGCAGCGCGCGTCGGTGAGCTGATCGAAGCCGGGCAATTCGGAACAGAGCTGGAAAACGTGGAAGCCGCAGGCTTTGTCAGGCGGCAGGTCGCCCGCCAGCTCATCGAGGTATATCGCGACAGTTTCGCCAAAGAGCATGGCTATCTGCCCTTGATACAGGCGGCAGAACCGATTGTGTTCCCAGACTGCGTGGATCGGCTTCTTGAAAAGATGGAACAGCCGGACGGGCTGCATGAATTGATCGGGCAGGTCGAAACATTCGCGGATGCGGTCGAGCGTCAGCCCGAACTGATGCGGACACAGTTTTTCATGCCTGATGCGATTTTGCCACGGCTCAGGGATTTGACGCTGGAGCAGCGGGAGCTGCCCAAAGGCGAAAGAGAGCTGTCGGAAGTCCGCGGCTTTATTACGCAGGATGAAATCGACTGGATTTTGACCGGCGGCTCGGATTTTGCGGGCGGAAACGAGAGAATCCGGGCGTTCTTTTCTCAGCCGCACGATGAAAAAGAGCAGGTGGAATTTCTCAAGCGCGAGTATGGAACGGGCGGACGGATGCCCGGCGTATCGGGCGCGGCGCACAGCGAAGAATGGCACGACGCAAAGGGTATACGGCTTCGGAAAAACGACTGTCTGGACGTGAAACTCGGCTGGGAAAAAGTCGCAGAATGCATCAACAGGCTGATTCGCGCAGGACGGTATACAAGGCGAACAGAACCCAATCGGGAAGAAGAAATCCGCCTTGCGCCGGACGTTGCAGCCTATCAGGCGCTCAAAGCAGAACATCCTCATCATCTCGTCGGCGTGAAGGTGGACGACAATCTGCTTTTTTACGGGGACGATGCGGCAGCTGCCGCGCCGCTGATGGATACCAAGCTGCTTGAGCGGGATATCCCCGGCATGGGGACGGTATCGGTCACGGGGATACCCTTCAGGCGCTGGCGCGTTGCGGCGGGAAAGCAGACCGAAAACGGACACAGCATCTACTTTGCCGAGCCTGCCGAACAGGGCGGCTATGAGGTTGTCAAAGAGCTGAGCGGCAGGACGGATACGCCGCATTATCAGGTGGGCGATACGGTCTATTTGGGCGGCTCGACATTCCTGATTGAAGAAATCACGGATACGCATGTGACGATGCGCGACCCGACGCTGCTTTATCCGATTTCAAGGGTGGAGCGGCGGGAAACCTTCGAGCAGATGCTCGCCGAAGATGTGCGGAACGATACGCTGTTCTATGATTGGGAAGAAACGCCGTCCGTTGAATCTGTCGCGGTCGGATTGGATGCGGAAGAACCCCGGCAACTGCCGCAGGAAGAAGCCGAGCCATACAGGGCGCAGAACTTTCGTATCACAGACGAGCATCTGGGTGAAGGCGGCGCAAAAGCGAAGTTTGGCTATAACATTGCGGCAATTCGCACGCTCAAGCAGATTGAAGCGGAGGGCAGGCAGGCGCGCCCGGACGAGCAGGAAATCCTCTCCCGATACGTCGGCTGGGGCGGTATCCCGCAAGCCTTTGACGCGGATAACGCGCAATGGTCGGAAGAATATCGCCAGCTCAAAAACCTGCTGACGGAGGATGAATACGACGCGGCGCGCGGATCGACGCTCAACGCGCATTACACGTCGCCGCTCGTCATTCGCGCGATGTATGACGCGGTGGACCGGATGGGCTTTCGCACAGGGACGATTTTGGAGCCATCCTGCGGCGTGGGCAACTTCTTCGGGATGCTGCCCGAAAATATGGCTGGAAGCCGGCTCTACGGCGTGGAGCTGGACAGCATCACCGGGCGCATCGCGCGGCAGCTCTATCCCGATGCGCAGATTACCGTCAGCGGCTTTGAAAAGACGCAGCGCAAAGATTTCTTCGATCTGGCGGTCGGCAACGTCCCCTTTGGCGGTTACAAGGTTTCCGATAAGCAGTTTGATAAATACAATTTTCTGATTCACGACTACTTTTTTGCCAAGACGCTGGAACAGGTACGACCGGGCGGCGTTATTGCGTATATCACCTCAAAAGGCACGATGGACAAGGCGGCTCCCGACGCGCGCCGATACATCGCGCAGCGGGCGGAGCTGCTGGGCGCGATCCGTCTGCCCAATACGGCGTTTGCAGCCAATGCGGGAACGAGCGTGACGACGGACATCCTCTTTTTGCAGAAAAGGGAAAGTCCCATCGACATAGAGCCGGACTGGGTGCATCTGGGGCAGACGGAGGACGGCATCCCCATCAACAGCTACTTCGTCAGCCATCCCGATATGATGCTGGGCAGCATGGCATGGGATAAGAGCATGTACGGCGACGAGAAAGAAACGACGTGCAGACCCATTCCGGGGGCGGACTTGCAGGAGCAGCTGACGCAGGCGATTCAGCAGATCGGCGGCGAATACCGCGCGGCGGAGGTCATGGAGCTGGCGGAGGGCGAGGAGATTACCGAAACGATTCCCGCCGACCCGGATGTGAAGAATTACAGCTATACCCTCGTGGGCGGCGAGGTGTATTTCCGCGAAAACTCGGTGATGGTGCGCCCGAAACTGAATCGAACGGCGCAGGAGCGCGTTAAGGGCATGGTGGCTTTGCGGGATACGGTCTACCGTCTGATGGACGCGCAGCTTGAAGAAGCCGGCGACGAAGCGATTGAACGCGAACAGCGGGAGCTGAACAGGCTGTACGATGCGTTCAGCGCGAAGTTCGGGATGATTAACGACCGGGCAAACCGGCTGGCTTTTGCGGATGATTCTTCCTATTATCTGCTCAGCTCGCTTGAGGTGCTGGACGAAGATCGGAAGCTCAAGCGAAAAGCGGATATGTTCACCAAACGCACCATTCAGCGCCCGCGGGCAATTACGCATACGGATACCGCCGCAGAAGCGCTGGCGGTATCCATCGGGGAAAAAGCGCGGGTGGATCTGCCGTATATGGCGGAACTGACGGGAAAGGATGAAGCGGAAATCACGAAGGAGCTGTCCGGCGTGATTTACTTAGACCCTGAAACGCGGACGTGGCAGACCGCAGACGAATACTGCTCCGGCAACGTGCGGGAAAAGCTCAGGCTGGCGCAGGCTGCGGCAGCGGAGGATGAGACGTTTACGGTCAATGTCGATGCGCTGCAAGCCGTGCAGCCCAAAGACCTTGACGCTTCGGAGATCGACGTTCGCCTTGGCGCGACGTGGCTTCCGACGGAGGATATCGAGGCTTTCATGTACGAGCTGCTGTCCACGGAAGAATACATGAAGCGGCGGCTCAAAGTCAGTTTTTCCCGATTTACCGGCGAATGGAGCATCAGCAACAAAAGCGTGTTAAGCCGCAACGATGTGGCGGCGTATGAAACCTACGGCACCCCAAGGGCAAGCGCGTATAGGATTCTGGAAGATACGCTCAACCTGCGCGACGTGCGGCTTTACGATACCGTTCAGGGTACGGACGGCAAGGAAAAACGCGTGCTGAATTCCAAAGCCACGATGCTCGCCCAGCAGAAACAGCAGTCCATCAAGAACGCTTTTCGGGAATGGATATGGAGAGAGCCGGAACGCAGGCACAGGCTGGTGAAGCGGTACAACGAACTGTTTAACGCAACCAGACCGCGCGAATACGACGGCTCCCATATTGTTTTTGCGGGTATGAATCCCGAAATTACGCTCAGAGAACACCAGAAAAACGCGATTGCGCGCATGTTGTACGGCGGAAATACATTATTGGCACACGAAGTTGGGGCTGGGAAGACGTTCGAGATGATAGCAGGTGTTATGGAATCGAAAAGACTGGGTTTATGCACGAAAAGCATGATCGTTGTCCCTAATCATCTAACCGAACAGTGGGCATCGGAGTTTCTTCGGCTGTACCCCAACGCCAACATTCTGGTAGCGACCAAGCGCGACTTTGAAAAGGGACGGCGGAAGCGCTTTTGCTCGCGCATCGCAACCGGCACTTATGACGCGGTGATTATCGGGCAGAGTCAGGCGGAACGCATCCCCATCAGCCGGGAACGGCAGGAGCGAATCATCCGCGATCAGATTACGGAAATCACAGACGGCATTGCGGAGGTCAAAAATGCCCACGGCGAGCGGTTTACCATCAAGCAGCTGGAACGCTCCAAAAAGCAGCTTGAGGCGCGGCTTGAAAAGCTGAAAGCGGAGGAAAAGAAAGATGATGTCATCACCTTTGAACAGCTCGGCGTGGATCGGTTGGTGGTGGACGAAGCGCATTATTACAAAAACATGTTTCTATATACCAAAATGCGCAATATCGCAGGGCTTTCGACGAGCGAAGCGCAGAAATCCAGCGACATGTTCGCCAAGTGCCAGTACATGGACGAGCTGACGGGCGGGCATGGCATCGTGTTTGCGACGGGTACGCCGGTATCCAACAGCATGGTCGAGCTTTTCACCATGCAGCGCTATCTGCAATATGAAACGCTGCGGAAGCGGGATTTGACGAACTTCGACGCATGGGCTTCCGTATTCGGGGAAACCGTGACGGCTATCGAGCTTGCGCCGGAAGGAACGGGCTATCGCGCCAGAACTCGGTTTGCAAAATTTTACAATCTGCCGGAGCTGATGAACATGTTCCGCGAGGTGGCGGATATCAAGACGGCGGATCAGCTTCATTTGCCCACGCCGATCGCGCACTATGAAACCGTCGTCGTGCAGCCCTCCGAAATTCAAAAGCGGATGGTGCAGGAGCTTTCCAAACGCGCCGCCAAAATTCACAGCGGGTCGGTCGATCCGCACATCGACAACATGCTCAAGGTGTCGTCGGACGGAAAGAAGCTGGGGCTGGATCAGCGGCTCATGAATCCCATGCTGCCGGACGACCCCGGAAGCAAGGTCAACGCCTGCATCGGCAACGTACTGCGGATTTATAGAGAAGGCAGCGCGCAGAAGCTGACGCAGCTCATCTTCTGCGATAGTGTAGCGATATGTTGCTACAAATAAACTTTAAGTGGGCGAAAGCCTGTAAGGAGGTAAAAGTAGCGGGGAAAACAGAGTTTTCCCTAACTGATATTCCGAAGAGTGGAATGATGGGGGTAACGCCCTGAAACGCTCACCTGATACTACGTTGGAAGCAAAGGAGTGCAATATCCTGCGCTGACACAGCACGTTGAAGTCGGCTGAGAACCGTCCAAACAGAGCCGTAAGGCAGATGTGGAAAGCTGTCCAGAGGTGGATGGTGCGGTCTATAGGTCGGGGGTCTATAAAATGCCTATGACAAGAATGTGGCTGACAACCACTGACGAAAGTCCGAACGTATGGGTCAAGAAGAAAGAACGGTAGAAATGCCGTTGCCATGAAAATGGTGTATGTGGGGTAAAGTAAGGCGGTCGCAATGAAATTCCTTATAGCACTACAGGTGCTATCCAGCATACTGGCCAAAAGGATAGTCTAAGGGCATCATGTACAGATAGGAATATCGGAACGTAGAAAGTCCCGGATGTGGAGCGATTGCACGCTATGAAACATGAAAAGGAAATCTGTGTCGTCAGAAATGAAGGTGCAGTATAACTTTTCTTAATCCGGGAGGAAGGTGCAGCCATGGTACCGTATTCAGTCAGCGATGGCTGAATTTAGAAGCCGTGAAAAAAGTAAGCGGTGGAGGGACGGGCTGTAGTCAAGAGTAAATTGAAAATAGCATGATTAACAAACACGCATAGGTTCGAGTAGGACTAAGAAAGGTTAAGCCCACGAAAGTGAGTGATAACCGACTATGGCAACAAAGAAAAAGGCTTTGAAGAAATCGAAACTGCGCCATGCTGAATATTACGATTTCCAGGAAATTCAAGATAAGCTGTATGCCGAAAGTATGGATGGCAAGGTGTTCACCAAACTGGTGGAAATTATCACCCTACCGGAAAATATCAAATTGGCATACCGGAACATCAAGAAGAATAAAGGAAGCAAAACAGCAGGCACAGATGGCAAGACCATACAGCACTTAGAAAAACTCTCTGAAGAAAAGCTCGTTGCGCTTGTGCAACGGAAATTCAGTTGGTATGTTCCCCAAAGTGTTCGCCGGGTAGAGATCCCCAAGGACAACGGTAAGACAAGACCGTTGGGGATACCGACCATTATGGACAGACTTGTTCAGCAATGTGTTCTACAGGTTTTAGAGCCGATTTGTGAAGCAAAATTCCATGACCACAGCTACGGATTCAGACCAAACAGAAGCCAGCAGCACGCAATTTCTCAAGTCCATAAAAATATGCAGCTAAGTCATCTGCATTATGTAGTTGACATCGACATTAAGGGATTCTTCGATAATGTGAATCATGGCAAGCTGCTGAAACAACTGTGGACACTTGGAATACGTGACAAAAAGCTGATTTCTATTATGTCTGCAATGCTGAAAGCGGAAGTTGCGGGAATTGGCTTTCCAGAGAAAGGAACACCGCAGGGCGGTATCATCTCTCCGCTCCTGTCAAATATTGTACTGAATGAGCTGGATTGGTGGCTGGCAAGCCAATGGGAAAACATTCCAACGCAATATCCGTTCAAGCAAACGCCTAACCGCAACGGTAGTCCCAATCATGGTAATAAATACGCATCCCTGCGTAGAAGCGGGCTGAAGGAAATAACGTGTGTCCGATATGCGGACGATTTCAAAATATTTACCGATAGCTATTCCAACGCGGTCAAGCTGTTCCATGCAACAAAGGGCTGGCTGAAAGAGCGTCTTGGTCTGGATATAAGCCCGGAGAAGTCCAAGGTAATCAACTTAAAAGAGGACTATTCTGAATTTCTGGGATTTAAGCTGAAAGTGATTCCTAGAGGCAAAACCAAACAGGGACAAACCAAATTTGTTGTAGAGAGCCATGTCAGAGAGAAATCAATTAAGAAAATTAAAGACAACCTTGCGAAACTGACCCATGCAATACAATACCCGAAGAATGCGACACATTCCGAATACGAGGAAATCGCGAAATACAATGCCTTTGTACTCGGTGTCCATGACTACTACAGCATGGCAACCAAAGTCAGCAAGGATTTCAGAGGATTAGCCTTTTCAGTCCAAAAGAGCCAGAAAACAAGATTGCAACAGCGGTTAAAAACAGCGGCAGAGGTTAAAAAGAATCCTTCCACACATGATACCCCTTTATTTTATATGCCTCCGAGGATAGAGACGGAGGGAGAGAGCGGCCGCTGGATTTTCATTCCGAAAGCAGCGGCGTATTTTTTTGTATTCGATGCAGGAAAAGATGGATTTGAGAAGCTTGTTGCGTTCGAGCGGGTCGGCGGTGGTGTCATAGACTTCAAGCACGTTGAGGATGAGCGGCAGGTTGGCGAGCATCACTTCGTCGTCGGTTGGTTCGGTAGCGGTTTGCAGGGCGTGGAGGGCTTCTTCGGCGGCGCGGATTTCCCGATCTTTTTCGGCACGGCGGGCGACAAAGGCGGCGGAATCGTACACGCCTTCTTCGTAGGCCGCGTAGATGCGCTCGCGCTGCTGCTGGAGGCGGTCGATCGTGGCTTGTGCAGCGGAGAGCTGTGCGGCGCGGTGATCCGGCGCGGGAACAGCGGGGGATGAAGTGGCGGTCAGAACGAAATCATCGAGCATGGAGAGAATGGTCTTTTCGACAAGGGACAAAGCTGTGGCGGTGGTCAGACAGCCGGGCGTGGGGCATTTGAGCATATCATACCGCGAGCCGCGCGCGTTGCCGTTATCCTTGCGCACCATCGCCTTGCCACAGACGGCGCAATAGACCAATCCGGCGAGTGGGTTGCGAACCGGCACGCTGGCATGACAACGCGTGAGGTCGTGCGAAGCGCGGACATTTTGCGCCACGTCGAAGGTCGCCTGATCGATGAGCGCGGGATGCTTACCCGGTGCGAGGATCGATGCGGCGTTGGCGACGCGTGAGGTGGAAAGCGTGCCGTCTGCGTTCATGCGGGTGACGGAGGTGCGCTTGCCCCAAGTGACATAGCCGGCATAGACGGGGTTTTTGCTGATGCACATCACCGAGCTGTTTGTCCAGAGGTGATCGGTGTTGGTGCGCAGGCCGAGGGCGTTGAGCCGCTGGGCGATGGTTGCGCAGCCGATTTTTTCGCGGGCGTACATGTCGAAAATCATCTGAACGATGGGTGCCTGCTCTGGATCAGGCTCAAGGGTGTAGCCCTTGCCGGGGCGAACCTTAATTTTTCGATAGCCGTAGGGAACGCGGCCCTGCCAAAGCCCCTCGGAGGCGGAAGCCTGACGACCGCGCTGCATGCGCTTTTTGATATACTTATACTCGCGGCGCGCCATCATCAAATCGGATTGCAGCACATCTTCGTCCCAGTCTTCGGAAAGGTCGTAGGTGTGTTCGGGCGTGATGATCTTCGTGCCGGAGTATTTGAAGGTGTTCATGATGCGCCCCTGATCCATCAGGTCGCCGCGCGTGAGACGCGAAACCTCGACGGTCAGCACGCCGTCGTACATTCCGGCAGCAACGTCGGCAAGAAGACGCTGCATCTCCGGACGGTCGGAAAGGCGGTCGCCGGAGATGATCTCGCTATATTCGGCCACAATGGGCAGCCCGGCGCGCTCGGCAAAGGCCAGCAGCCGCGCACGGTGGCGGGCAAGGCTTTCGCCTTCGCCGCGAGCTTCAGCTTCCAGATCGGCGCGAGATTTGCGCAGGTGGATCGCATAGGGCATGAAAAGAACCTCCAATCGTATACGGGATTTTACGCGCCGCGTGGCTCAGATAAAATGATCGCGGAAGAGATCACAAACGCTTTTCGGAATCGAGCAGGCGCTGCACTTCGCGGTCGAAGTCGGAGACGATGCGCTGCGTTTTGTTGAACGCGTCGTATTCCGCTTCGGCTTTCTTTTTTGCGGCCGCGGCGGAAATGCGTCCCTTATCCGGCAGAATGTCATAGCGGCGGAAAGCAAGAAATTCGTTGACGCTGGAGGCGAACTGCTCCATCGTGAAGGTGTTTTCGCGTTCAATCAAATCTTCAATATAATCAAAATAGCCGGAGACGGTGCGCTCAAGCTGACGAATCTGCTTCGCATCCAGATAGTTTTTTGCGACGGAAACATCCGATTTGAGAATCCGACCATCAGGGGCGTTTTTCCATGTGGTCAGCCCCATGTGATCCTTGGTGCGGTCGGCACGGTCGTAGATGATTTCAGCGGCGGTCTGCCCTGTGATGGCATAGTGGAATTTATTCTGAATCATGGCGTAGAAGTCATGAGCGGTGGCGGTATTTTTATCGTAGTCGATGCTGCACTCTGCGAAGATATCCGTTACCTGCTGCCAGATGCGGCGTTCGCTGGCGCGGATCGAGCGGACGCGCTCAAGCAGTTCGCGGAAATAGTCATGGCCAAACGCAGTTGTTCCCTGTTTGAGGCGTTCGTCATCCAGCGCGAAGCCCTTGGTCATATACTCCTTCAAGACGCTGGTTGCCCAGATGCGGAACTGTGTCGCGCGGCGGGAATTGACGCGGTAGCCGACGGAGATAATCGCATCCAGATTATAAAAATTTGTTTCGGATGTTTGCGTTTTTCCTTCAATGGCGCCGTGGGGAGTGGTTATTTCCATTTTGGAAAGAACCACTTCTTCATTCAGTTCACCTTCGGCAAAGATGTTTTTCAGATGTTTGCTGATGGCCGGAGGTTGAACGCCGAACAGCTCGGCCATACCCTTCTGGGAAAGCCAGATTGTTTCGTCTTTGATGATGGCGTTGACGCTCACATTTTCTTCGGCAGATTGATACATCAGAAAACGAAAATCGTTGCTCATGGAAGCGTCCTTTCTGTTTGCCTCGCTCGTGCGGCTGCATGGGCGGGGCGTTTTTATGTTACAGCAAGCTTTGAAAAGCAACAGCTTTTCCGAGCACGCGGAAAGTGCGAGTATCATCCGGCCCGCCGACGAAGATCGGCCGATAGCGCTCGTTGGCGGCGCGCAGCTCGATGCGGCCGTCGCTTAACTTATAAACGCGCTTGAGCGTTGCGTCGTCGTCGATCAGGACGGCGGCAATCGTGCCATCGTCTACAAAATCCTGTTTTTTGATAAAAACAATGTCGCCGTCGTAGATACGTGCGCCGATCATGGAATCGCCCTTGCAGCGGAGTGCAAAATCACAATCTATATCGTGTCCCAGCGCGACGGAAGCAGAATAATCTTCATCGGCAAAAATGGGCTCGCCGCAGGCGATGCTTCCAAGCAGGGGAACGGAACGGCGGGAAACGGGGAGCACATCGGGATGAGGGAGCATTTCTTTGTCTTCCTGAGGAATCATTGGAACATCAATTCCCATGAGCCAAACGGGATCTACGCCGAGAGCCAGTCCTAGAATGGTTAATTTGTCCTGTCCCGGCTCAACTTTGCCGGAGACATACTGACTAATATCAGAGCGATTCATTTTCACGTTGAATTGAGCCGCATAAGGCTCGGCGGCACGTAAAATATCGATCTGTTTTAGATTTCTTGTTGTCATCAGATAGCGAAGACGGTTGGCAGTGGTGCTTTTTTTCATAAGAGGATTAAAGCCTCCTTCCTGATAGCATTTTATCATGCTTTGAATTTATGTTCAAGGGTAAATGAAAGAAAAGTTCAAGAATTTTGAATTTTGATGTTGACATGGACGATGGACAGAGATATAATCAAGATGTTCAAAGCTATTGAACAAAGCGAGGTGAATAAGATGGCGTTTAATTATCAGAAATTGCTTGGGAGAATCACTGAAAAGATGGGATCTCAAGCAGAATTTGCGCGGCACATGGGGTTGTCTGAGAGGACGATCTCTCTTAAATTAAATGGAAAAGTTCCGTTTAAGCAGAATGAGATTGTCAAAGCAAGCAGTTTGCTTGGAATTGATAATTCGGATATTGCTGTATATTTTTTTACAGTAAATGTTCAATGATGTTTAACGAATGGATGAACTTCGTTGACGCTGGTAACGTCACATAGGCTTTTGATAAGGAGACCGGCATGAACGAAAACAAAAAGCCGCTGGAGGAGGTGAAAAAATGGAACGAAGAAAACCGGTTCGGCGCATTTGTCTAGTGATTACACCGGAGCTTGATCGAAAGATTGTCGAGCTGCGCAAGAAACCGGAATACGAAAGGAAGTCGCTTTCAGAAATTGCGCGGATGATGATGGAGCGCGGAATCTCGATGGAAACATAAAAAAACCCGCCGTGAGACGGGCGAGGTTTCACGGCGGGCTGCAGGAATCGTTACTTCCTGCGGTTGGACAGCACCGAACCCGCAAGGCGTTTGGCGATTTCATCGAGATAGAGTTCATCAACCAGACGTTGCAGAATATCGGCGATTTCTTCTTTCCTTCTGTCGGCCAGAATGTTGGAAGCCAGAGTCGCCAATTCGGCAGATGTCCGAACACTGTTTTGCTTCATGCGTTCACCTCCTTCCTGAGAGGGCAGGTGGACGACACGGGCAACGGGAGAGCACGTGTAGGTTTTAACCTACGGCACAATTATACAGTGCATAACCCCAAAAGACAAGCGAAAAGCCGCTGGAGGATGAAGCTCCGGCGGCGGAAAGGAGAGGAAAATGAATTTGGATGAAGCCAAACTGGGGCCTGCCGAACGGCTTGCGTTGGCGGCCTATCGTATGAACGGCTGGCAATGGGATGACATGTTTGGGGAAAAGCCGGATGGATTCGATCAAATGACCATCGATGAAAAGAATAAATTCATTTATCCGCAATTCATGCAGATTGATGAATTGCTCGGCGATGTCTATTTAGGACGGTGTTTTTGGATTTTTGATGGAAAAACCGAAGCAGAATGGCTCGAATGGCGAAAATCACGGCTTGCCTATGAAAAAGAGTATAAGCGACACGAAGACGCTCAGCGCAGCGAAAAAGACGGCAAGAAGTTGCAAACAAAAATCCCGTTTATCCTTGCGTTTTGCACGGGCGTTTGCCTCAGCCTGCTGTTGCTGCTCGTATTCAAAGCGCTTCATGGCGGCTTCGCCGCGTGAAGTGATTGCCCAAGTGAAACTGGTTTGATCCCGACAATGAACCCAATGGTCTAATTCGCAATTTTTCAGGTACAAACGTTCATCGCTGGAAAAATCATCATCCGTATAAATTGGGTTGGTTTTGATTTTTTGAAGCAGATCGTATTCGGGTTGAATCACAAGATCATCTCCCTTCTGTCTGAACAGTATAGCACAGATTCGGACATGGGAGAAAGAACAAAAAGCCGCTGGAGGATGAAGCTCCGGCGGCGGAAAGGAAAACATGACAGACGATCAATTCACAGAGATTCTTGCAGCCAAAAACCGCGTCGGTCATATCGTGTTCAAGGATGGGCGGCTGGTGAGTTGCGAAGGCATCTTAAAAGGTCGAGTAACGACCAACGAGGCATTTCAAGATATTGAGAATGTTTGGAATAGCCTGCATGTGCTTCTGAATGAAATCACCGATCTGTCAGAAGACAGAAAGAGACTGAACGCGATATTGCGGTCGATTGATGCAAAAGTGATCGACGCGATGCAGGGGACGGGCAGAAGCGCGATGCCCAATGATTGGTGGTAAACTATAGTGTTTTCAAAAGGCATTTGGCTTCGCCTCGGCGCACTGATGCGTCGGGAACGTGAGGCCAGCGGCTTATCGGTTCGCCAGATTCAGAGCATCAGCGGCGTACATTATCGCACGATGTATGCGTATGAACGCGGGGAATACGAAGGCGGAATCACCTTGAACAAGTATATGGCTATTTGCGCGGCTATTGGTGCCGATCCGGCTGAGCTGCTCGAAGAAGCCATGAAGGAGGGACACAACCCATGAAGCGCAACGAAAAGATGACCGCACCGCGGATGCTGGAGGCGGTCTACAAGCGGCCGGGCAAGCCGCCGCGCGTGAAGATGATCGTCGGTACGCGGGAAGCCATCGAAAGCCTGGTCGGCGGGCCGTTTGATTGGACGCCGCTTTCTTCGGAGGACGACGGGCGCGAGAACGTGGCGATCTACAACACGGAGGCGTGGCGTTCGGGCGCGCCAGACAACATGTACGGCATTCGCGGTGCGTTCCTCGTGCTGGGGCGCGACGGCGAGGAACTTTGCGACGTGATCGACCCGCGCGGCGTGTGCCGGATGCTTGGCGGACGGAAGGCAGAAGCATACGGACAACCCGGCGGGGCATGAAATGGACGAAGGAGGCGAGAAGAATGGATGATTGGGAAAACGATGATGATTTTTACGAACTGCCGCGCAAGCCGGGCTGCGGCCGGGTGTTCATGCACAAAGATTTTCTGAAACCGGAAGTTCGGGCGGAAATCGAGAAGAACGCGAGCCGCGTTGCGGAGGAAATCGGCCGGAAGCATGGCTTTCGGCTGATGACCCCGGAGGAATGGGCGGAAAAGCGCGCAAAAGAAAAAGCCCTCCACACGGATGCAGCCATGTGAAGGACAATGGAAAAAGACCAACTTGATTATACCAGATGAAAGGACGAAAGACAATGGATATGCTCGAAGTTTTTCTGATTGTGATTTTCGGCGTGCCGATCATCAGCCTGCTGGTCTTTGCGTTGATCGCCGCCGACGTGATGCAGTGGCAGGAAGAGCAGGGCAGGGCGCAGATATCCGTCCGCCGGAACCGTGCTTTGACGCGGGAACACCTTGCGCGGCTCAGGAAAAACGGCATGCGGGCGCGTCTGATTCGGGTGTGAGCGATGAAGAGCGGCAGAAGATACAGGCGGTGCGCCGTCTGTAAAGAGATCTGGAATGTGAGCGCGGTGGGCGTATCGCCGAAGCGGTACGTCTGCCCGCGCTGCGAGAAGCAGAAGGAGCAAAAGAAGCATGAAGGTTTGGGCGCAAGACGAATTTGATCTGGTTAAAACCGGGGCGGATGGCCAATACCGCTTTGGAAAGGGCGACTTCCGGCGGGTGAATATGCGCGGGCATACGCGGCTGATTCTCGGCGCGGGCAGCCTGCTGGGCGCGGCCAACATCGGGGCGAACAGCGAGATCGGCGCGCACTGCGACTTTGACGCGGGCGCGGTGATCGGGCACGGGAGCATCATCGGGGCGCGGTGCCACTTCGGAAAAGGTGCGTGGATCAAGTCGGGGTGCATCGTCGGGCACGGCGTATGTTTCGGCGACGGCGCGGTGATCGAGCGCGGCGTGGAGCTGGAGGGCGGTGTGGAGCTTCCGGCGAAGGTTGAGCTGTTTGGGGTGAAAAACGCGGACGGGCGCACGATGCTGACCATCGCGCCGGTCATCGGCGGCACGCTGCATGCGTTTCGCGCAGACGGGCGGGTATACGTCAGCCTGCCGGGGCAGCTTCGGCGGCTGGAGGAATTTGCCGAGTATGCGGCGGATCAGGTCGCGTATGCGGAGTTTTCGGGCATGAAGCGGGACAGGGGCGAGGCGCGCGAGCTGCTGGACGCGGCGAATTACATCGCGGCGCGGCTTCGCGAGGGGTAAATCTACTATAATAAAAAGCGCCCCAATGCGGGACGCTTTCGGTGATTCAGAATAGATCGCTGTGTGTGCCGGTGCGCGCCAGCACGAGAATCAACTCGCCTTTATCCACCTTATAAACGAGAAGCCAGTCGGGCGACAGGTGACATTCGCGGTAGCCGGTATAGTTGCCGGAAAGCTCATGGTCGCGGTTCTTGGGCGGCAGCGGGATTTGCTGGCGCAGCAGTTCGACTACTTCTTCCAGCAGGGCGGGATTGCAGCCACGCTTGACCATCTTTTTGTAATCCTTTTTGAATTTGGCTGAAAAGTAAAGGTCAAGCATCATTTCTCCAGAGCCTCCATGAGCGAGCGCGTATCATGGAACGGGCCAGTCAGGTTTCGGCGGTTTTCAACGTCGTCCATAGCGGCAAGCGTTTCGGCGTTTGGCTTATCCAGCTGAACGGGGAACGGAATCCCGTCAGAACGGACGGTCTGACGCAAAAAGATGTTGATAGCGGTCGAGAGCGTCATGCCCAGCTCTTGACAAATGTGGTCGGCCTTGCGCTTCACATCAGCATCGACGCGAACATTGATGTTTACGGTTTCCATTGAAATCATCTCCTTGATGGACATTATAGCATAGTATTCGGCAATAGTAAAGCGTTATGCGTACAATGTAAATAATATTCCGAAAAGCAGCGGGCGGCAAGCCCGCTGACCCGTCTTGTATGGCGCTGAAGCCGTCCGCGCGCAGAGCGCGGAACAGGACGGCGGAACGCGGGAAACCACAAGGAGCGCTTGCGCGACTATGTGTGTTTCCGGGGCACACAGACAAACGGAAGCAGCGGGCGGCAAGCCCGCTGACCCGTCTTGTATGGGTGTATGAACAACTCGACGATGTACAAAGGAGGCCGCGGCATGGACACGAGCGCGAAGGACTGCTTAGTGCTGTTTGATACCTCGGTGGAGGGCAAACTGACGTGCGGCTGGGAGAGCGGCGTGCTCCGTCAGCGGACGCGGACGGTCAAGGCCGGGCCGATGGTCTATGTGGACTGCTACCCGGTATGGGACACGGCGCATGCGCGGGCGGCCAACACGGAAGCGAAGAAGGAGGCGCACGCCAAGGCCCAGAAGCGGCTGGACGCGAAACGGCGGGAACTCAAGGTCGAGCAGCTGACCAACGCGAACTTCGGGGCGCAAGACCTGATTCTGACGATGGAGTATCCGCTGAACCGGCAGCCGGAAAGCGGCGAGAAGGCGAAGGCGGATATCGTGAACTACCTGCGCCGGGTGAATTATGCGCGCACAAAGCGGGGGCTGCTGCCGCTCAGGTATATCTATGTCACGGAATGGACGCAGAGCGAGAAATACGGCCTGCGCTGGCATCACCATGTCATCATGTCCGGAGACGGCATGACGCGGGAAGAGGTTGAGGAAAAGTGGACGAGCAGGCATAAGGGCTTTTGCAACACGCGGCGGGCGCAGCCGAACGAGCGGCACCTGTGCGGGTTTGCCAAATATCTGGTACAGAACAAGCTGGAACGCGAGGGAAGAAACCCACAGGGCAAGGCCAAAGGGCGGACATGGGGACACAGCCGGGGCTTGAAGCTCCCCACCGAGAGCGTGGCCGACAAGAAGATCAGCATCCGCAAGGCGGGGCGCGTGGCCGAGACGGTGGCGGAGTTCAGCCGCGCGAAGGAAATCTTTGAAAAACTTTATCCGGAGTGCGAGCTGCTGGAGATCGGCGCGAAGAAAAGCCGATGGGCCAGCGGCGTTTACGTGCATGCGCTGATGCGAAGGAGGGGTTGAGCGTGGACAAGGGGCGATACCGCGAGCTATGCGCGTTTTGCCGCCGATATGACCAGATGCGCTGCAAAGGGGAGACGGGCGCGGCGCTGATCGAGCGCGCGGCGAAGCAGGCGGACGCGGCAGTCGCGGCGGCGATCCTCCAAAATGTGACGCAGGGCATGCGTTTTGAATACTGCAAATGCTACGCGAGCAAGAGCGCTTTTTACAGGGCGAGAGGGCGTTTTTTCGTGCTGCTGGACGCGGCCTTGCGCGCAGAGGGCGGGAACATGCGCCCATAAAACCAGACGAAGAACAGACAGCGCACCGGAAGACGGCCGGAGGCGCTGTTTGCGCTACACGCGAAAAAAACAAAGCCAACTGATTGACGCGGCGGGCGGAACGCATGGCTTTTGCGCTACAAAAAAGCCGACCGGGGGAGGGGCAGGCGGAAAAGTTTGGGACTACGGCGCGCAAAAATGTGGTATGACAGAGGGGAGAACAAATCTCAGGGAGGTACGTATGAGCGAAGACATGCTGACGGTTGCCGAACCCCTCGAAGGCGACGCGCAGGGCACGGAGGAAACCTCCGCGCAGGAACTGGCCGAGGGCCTGACGCAGAGCGACGGGCAGGAAGAAGCCCAGAACGACGGGGGAGGCGCGGACGGGGAAGCGCCGGAAGAGGCGAAAGGCGACGAGCGGCTGGAGGCATACAGAAAGGGCATCCTGTCGCTGGCGGAGGACGGATGGACGACGGACGAGATTCGCGCTTTTTCGCAGGACGGGAAAGTGCGCGAGAATCTTGCGCGCGGCATGACGCTGCGGCAGGCAGCACACGCCTATCTGGTGGCCGGACGCGGGGAAAAGCCCAAAGAAGAGCCGGAAGAGAAGCCGGCAGAAAAACCGGCTGCCAGACGGCGCGCCGTGCCTACGGCGAGACAGACGGCGATGGGCGCGTCAGATGCGGGCAACATGATCGAAAACATGACCGACGCGCAGTTCCGTGAGTTCTCGAAACGGGCGGAGGCGGCCATGATGGCGGGCAAGAAAGTTCACTTTGACTGACGGAAGGAGAAAAGAGCATGGCGAACACGAACACCAACACGAACATGACGACAAGCAGCGGCCTTACGCCGGGCATGCAGACCTACTACAACCGAACGCTTCTGGAGACGTTTGAACCCAATCTGGTGCATTTGCAGTTCGGCGACGAGCACCGCATGCCGCCCAATAGCGGCCTGATTATGAACATGCGCAAGATGATTCCGCTGGAGGCGGACACGACCGAGCTGTCTGAGGGCAATCCGGGCGACGGCGTGATGGTCACGGAAACCGAAGTGACGGTGCAGCTCAAGCAGTACGGAAAATACGGCAAGTTTACCGACAAGCTGATGATGACGCACCTGGACGAGACGATTCTGCGCGAGGTGAAGCGCTTCGGCGATCAGGGTGCGCGCAGCATCGACACGGCGGTGCGCGAAGAGCTGGCGACCTGCACGAACGTCATCTATGCGGGCGGCAAGACGAGCCGGGCGGCGCTGACGGCGGCGGACAAGCTGACCAGCACCGAACTGCGCAAGGCGGTGCGCCTGCTCAAGAAGAACAACGCGCAGAAATTCGGCGGCTACTACATCGCCATCGTCGGGCCGGACACGATCTTTGACTTGCAGGACGACGAAAAATTCATCGCGGTGAGCAAGTACCAGGACAAGGAGAACATCTACACGGGCGAGGTGGGCCGTCTGTTCGGCGTGCGGCTGGTGGAGACGACCGAAGCCAAGATCTTTGAGGGCAAGGGCGCAAGCGGCGCGGACGTGGCGAGCGTGATCGTGCTGGGCAAGTACGCCTACGGCATCACGAGCCTGAAAGGCAGCAAGCCGAGCGTGATTGTGAAGCCTGCGGGCAGCGCGGGCACGGCAGACCCGCTCGACCAGATTTCCACGGTGGGCTGGAAGATGGACGGCTTCGGCGTGAAGATGCTTCAGCCGGAGTATGCGGTGAGAATCGAGTGCGGATTCAGCGCATAAGAGCATGCCCCGCAGGCAAGGGGAGCTTAGGGGGCTAAGGAACAACGGAAGGAGAAACCATGGACAACGTCAACACGACCAAGAGCATGAAAAAGGCCAGCACGCAGCTGGAGGGCAAAATTCAGAAAACGCGGGACAACATGGACGCGCTGCTGGCACAGGCGGGATGCAAGGGGGCGAAAAAGGTCAAAACCCGCATTCCGCTCAGCCCGGTTACGCCTAACGACGACGTGCTGTATCTGGGGCTGAACGGCGTGAGCTTTTATTTCAAGCGCGGCGAAACGGTGGAACTGGCCGAACCGCTTGTTGAGCTGATGGAAAACTGCAAGGAGCTGTAAGGCGATGGAGAGGGAGAAACCCAGAGAACCGCCCCAGGCGGGCGACATTCGGCTTGACCCCTTCGAGGTCTTGCGAAGCGAACAGCCGCTCAGCGGTGAGGAAAAGGCGCTTTTGCGCAGAGGCTACGATCTGTTTGAGTTTTACAGGCGGCACCTGCTGGAGGAACACGGGGAAATGCGCCGGGCACGTGCCCTGCGCCAGAAGAAACAGCAGGACAGAAGCCGCACGTCGCCCGCCTCCAACACGCTGGGCAGCTGCATCGACAACGCGGTAGCCGATCAGATTGACAACCGTCCCGAAGCGCTGATGATCCCCGAACGGGAAGAGACGGCGCAAAGCGCGGAAGAAATGACCGACGTGGTGAGCTTCGTGCTCTATCAGGCGAAATTCGACGAGACATACGCCACGCTGATGGAAGATGCGGCGGTGACGGGCACCGGCGTGGCGCAGGTCTTCTGGGACGACGATCTGGACGGCGGAGAGGGCATGGCCAGCGTGATGGCCTGGCATCCGGAGGATTTTTATCCCGACCCGATGTACGAAGACATTCAGCTTGGGCGCGGCTGTTTTAAGGCGACACGCACGAGCGTGGCATGGGTGGAGCAGCACTATCCCCACGCGCGCGGCTTTGTGCAGCCGGATCAGGCGACGAGGCCGGAGGAAGAGGACGACCCCATGCTGGAGGCGCCGGAAGGGGACGCGGTGACCACGCTGCTGGAATTCTGGTACAAGAAATACAACGCCCAAACGCGGCGGACACACGTACACATGGCGCTCTTTGCCGGGCGCGCGCTGCTTTACAGCAGCGAAACCGGGTATGGAAACGAGGAAGGGGCCTATGACGAGGGCGTTTATGCGCACGGGCAGTATCCGTTCGTGCTCTACAAATACCGCGACGTGTGGCGCAAGCCCTTCGGCACGGGCATGGTCTACGACTATCGGGACAGCCAGGAGGCCATCGACCGCTATTACAAATACCTGGACGACAACGCGCGGGAGAGCAGCGTTCAGCGTCACTTTATCCGCAAGGGAAGCGGTGTCAACCCGGACGACGTGGCCGACCTGCGCAAGACCATCATCGAGTGGGACGGAAACGACATCCGCGAGGTGCTCCAGACGGTGCAGGCCGCGCCGCTGAACGGTCAGGTTTATCAGATGATGATGCAGCTGACGGACGCGATGAAGGAAGACAGCGGGCAGAACCAGTTTGTGCGCGGCGAAGGCGGAAAAGGCGTGACGGCGGCGAGCGCGATTCAGGCGTTGCAGGAAGCCGGAGGCAAGATTGCCCGAATGCACACGGAGAAATACAAGGCGGCCTTCCGGCAGATGGTCGAACAGATTCTCTGGGTGCTGAGCGAATACATGGAGCCGGGGCGCAAGATGAAAATCATTGGCGGCTGGGACAGTTCGGGCAACATGAAAGAGAAAATCATCGAGCTGATCGCCCCGAAGGGCGAGGGCGACAGGCTGCCCAAGCCCGCTTACACGGTGCGCGTGCAGGTGCAGAAGAGCAATCCGCTCCAGATTCAGGCGGACAACGAATTTTTGACACAGGTCGCGACGATCTGCGCGCAGAGCGGAAGCCCGCTTCCGCCGGAAACCGTGGTCAGCCTGATGGAAGGCGTGAGAACCAAGGGAACGGTGCTCAAAGCCTTGCAGGAAAACGGCCAGATGCAATCGCGCATGCGCATGCTGGAGGAACAGCTGGCGGCGGCCAATCAGAAAAACGAGAGCATGCAGCAGGCGGCGCGGGGCATGCAAAAAGCGCTGACGAGCGGCGGTTATGCCAACCTGGGGGTGGAAGCGGATGTTCGAGGCGAAGCTGACGGCGGCACAGAAGGATGAAATCTTCGAGCGCGCGATCTTTGAAGGGGAGAGCGACGCGGCTCTGGCCGAAACCTATCAGGTGAGCCGGAAGACGATCTGGCGGGTGACGCACGACAAAAAGCGCATTGCCCGGAAGAAAAGCACGCTGGAAACCATGCGCGAACTGGCGCAGATGCGCATTGACGCGCAGGCCGAACGGGCGGCGCGCAAGCAGATTGAGCTGATGGACAGGGAATTGCCGGACAGCATGATCTACATCAACCAGAACGCGGCGACGGAAATTCTCGACAGGGCGGGCGTGAAGCGCAAGGACGAGGAAAGCGGCGAAATCAACGTCAGAATCACAGGCGGCTTTGCGACGAAAATGCCCAAGGGAGACTAAATGGACATCACGCTGCACTACGAACCGACGAAAAAGCAGCTTGCTTTTCACGAAACGGACGTGGACGAGGTGCTTTACGGCGGCGCCGCTGGAGGCGGGAAGAGCTACGCGATCTGTTGGGATGCGCTGGTGCGATGCCTGCGTTATCCGAAAACGCATGCCTATCTGTTCAGGCGCACGTATCCGGAGCTGGAGCAGACGCTGATTCAGACGATGCTTTCCATCGTGCCCAGGGCATTGGGCAAATACACGGCGAGCACACACCGGATGAGACTGGTCAACGGGAGTGTGCTCCATTTTTGTCATTTGAGCAACGAGGGCAAGGACATGCTCACCTATCAGGGCGCGGAGATCCAGTGGCTCTACTTCGACGAGCTGACGCATTTCACCAAACCCATGTACGATTTCATCCGCAGCCGCGTGCGCGCGCCGGATCGAATGAACATCGTGCCCTGTGTGCGCTGCGCCAGCAACCCCGGCGGGCCGGGGCACAGCTGGGTGAAGAGCTATTTTGTGGATGCGACGAACATCGGGGAAACCATCATCACCCGCGAGGTGCTGCTGGACGGCGAGGACAAGCCGCAAAAGCGGACGATTCAATACATCCCGGCGACGGTGCGGGACAACCCGCACCTGCCCAAATCCTACGAAGTTGAGCTGATGCTCAAACCGCCGAAACTGCGCGACGCGCTGCTCTACGGCAAATGGGATGCGTTTGACGGACAGGCTTTTCCGGAGTTTATCGACGATCGCGAGCACTACGAAGACCGGCAATGGACGCACGTCATTGCGCCGTTTTCCATTCCGCTCTGGTGGCCGCGGGTGGTTTCCTTCGACCATGGCTACACGAGGCCGTATTCCTTCGGCGCGTGGGCCATCGACGAGGAAGGGCGGGTTTACCGGTACAAGGAGCTTTATGGATGCAAAGAGGGTGAACCCAACACGGGCGTATGCCAGACCCCGGAAGAGATTGCGCGGGCGCTGGAGGCGTTCATGGAGCCGGAATACCGCGAGGGTATTCACGTCAGTGGCATTGCCGACCCGGCAATCTGGGACAGAAGCCGGGGCACGAGCGTGGAAGAACAGATTCGGCACGTGTTTTCCGGCGTGACGTTCATCAAGGGAGACAACACGCGGCTGGCGGGCAAGATGCAGATTCACAACCGGCTGCGGTTTGACGAGGATGGGCGGCCGATGATGTACATCTTTGAGAACTGCCGGGATTTTCGGCGGACGATACCGACGCTCTGCTACGACGCGCACAAGGTTGAGGATATCGACACGGCGGGCGAAGACCACATCTACGACGAGACGCGGTATTTTCTGATGTCGCGTCCCATCGCGGCGCGGCAACCCGTGCAGCCGCCGAAGAAGGTATGGAACCCGCTGGGGTGACGGAAAAGGAGAGGAAAGCGACGAAGGAGTGAACATATGACGCTTTCACAGATCATCGCGCAGGCGCTTCGCCAGCTGGACGAAGACGCGGAGGACGTGAGCGAATACGAAGAGCGTTTCAGGGTGTATGCGAACATGGGCTACGACATCGCGGTTCGCGAATACCTGAAACCGAGGCGGGTTTTTTACACCGAGGTGGACGAGGAAGGAAACGCGCCCGTGCCGGGACTGACGGTCGTGCGGGTCATCGAACTGCGGGACAAAAACGGGTTTGACGTGGGCTTTGACCTTGACCCGTGCGGGC
>Ga0129315_1000662_pt1 | contig 23226 bp, 18 predicted proteins | sample Cm827metagenome_FD_94432 | JGI IMG/M metagenome (GOLD analysis project Ga0129315, IMG submission 94432) | Eastern black-and-white colobus group fecal microbial communities from Wisconsin, USA - Cm827 metagenome | ecosystem: Host-associated > Mammals > Digestive system > Large intestine > Fecal...
ACCTTTTTAATTCTATTCTTATCAATATCTTCTACTATAAATCTAATATTATTAATCTTAACCTCTTCATTTGGTTCTGGAAATCTTCCTAATTCTCCAATAACTAAACCTCCTACAGAATCAAATTCTTCTGATTCCATAGTAACGCCTATTAAGTCTCCAATATAGTCTAACCTTGCACTACCATCAACTATATATTCATCTTCTTTAACAACTATTATGTTACTATCTCTTTCATCATCGTATTCATCCTCAATTTCTCCAACTACTTCTTCAATTAAGTCCTCAATAGTAACTATACCCACATTACCACCATATTCATCTAATACTACTGCAATATGATTTCTTGTTTTCTTCATTTCTTTAAATAATTCAGTTATCTTCTTAAACTCAAAGGTGTAGTAAGGTTCTCTCATATAATCTGATACTTTAAAGTTTTCTTCACATCCTGATGCCATTATTAAATCTTTAACATTAAGTATTCCTATAACATCATCTATGTTTTCATTATAAACTGGTAATCTTGAAAATTGCTCAGTTTTAATTATATTAATAACTTCTTCATAGGTAGCATTAACATCTACAGCTACTATATCTACCCTTTGAACCATTACATCCTTTACTTGAGAATCAGCAAACTCAAAAACATTAAATATCATTTCCTTCTCAACGCCTTCAAGTACTCCCTCTTCCTCACTAACCCCAACCATAGTTCTTAATTCTTCTTCTGTAATAAATGGTTCTGTAGCTTTAGGATCACCACCTAAAAGTCTTATAAAAATTCCAGATATAGCAGTAAATATTAATACTAATGGATTAAATACTTTAACTATAAAATTTATTGGTTTACTAACCATTAAAGATACCTTTTCAGAATTTTGCTTAGCTATAGATTTAGGCGTTATTTCACCAAATATAAGGACTAAAATAGTCATTATTACAGTAACCACACCTACACCACTTGGTCCAATAACCTTAACAGCAACTGATGTAGCAAGTGCTGATGCTCCAATGTTAACTATATTGTTTCCAATTAATATTGCTCCTAATAATTTGCTTGGGTCCTGAGATAATTTTTCAACTAATTTTGCTCCTCTAACTCCCTCATCCACCATATGTCTTATTCTAATTTTACTTAGTGCCATTAAGGCTGTTTCTGACATAGAGAAGAATCCTGACATTATTAATAATATTATCAATAATATTATCTGCCACGTGTAACTCTCCAAAATAATTCACTCTCCTAATGATAAATATATTTTATTATCTATTATATCATATATAAATTTCAAAATATTAGAACTAATAAAAATTGTATCCTTAAATTTATATTCTTCTACGCAATTTCATATTCTTCAACTACATTTTTTATCCATTTTCCTGACTTTAATCTACTTCTTTCAAATATAATTTTGATAAACTCTTCTGTACATATTAAGAAATATACTAATGTTACAGGGAATCCCAAAAATGTTGCTCCAATAAAAGAAATAGGTACAGCATAGAACCATACAGTTCCTAATTGGACTAGTGTTGAATAAAGAGTATCTCCGCCACCTCTAAAAATTCCAACAATCATAACTACATTATAGAATCTTATAGGACATATTAATGCCATAATTCTTAAAACTGTAACTGCGTCTTTAAAAGTATTTGCTTCAACATTAAATGGTCTAACAATTTGTGGTGCTAAAAGCCATACTGCTATTCCTATTATTAATCCTATTATAGGAGAAATTTTACCTATCTTATGTGAATAATCTACGGCAATATCTTCTTCATTAGCACCAATTTTATTCCCAACCATTATTGCAGCAGCTGATGCTAACCCTATACATAAGACCATAAACATATTATTTAATGTTGTTGCAATTTGCATTGTGGCAACAGCACTAGTTCCTATTTGTGCATAGGCTATTGAGTATGCTGTCATTCCTAGTGACCATAATAATTCATTAGCAATAACAGCAGTAGAAGTATTGAAATACACCTTGATAAAATTCATATCAAAAGAAAATAGTTCTTTTATCTTTGATGAAACAATATTATTTTTAACATAAATCATGAAAAATATATAAGTCATTTCTAAAGTTCTTGCAATAGTTGTTGCTAAAGCTGCCCCAACTACCCCCATTGGTTTTATTCCTAAGTTTCCAAATATAAATATCCAGTTTAAAAGTGCATTACAAATTACACCTATTAAGCTAGCGTACATAGGAATCTTAGGCTGTTCTGTACTTCTTAATACAGATGAAAATCCTTGAGTAAAATTTGTAAATAAAAAGCTAATAGCAATAACTCTTAAATACTGTGATCCAAGTTCAATAACTCTAGGATCTTTTGATAATATAGCCATTATTGAGCCTGATAATATAAAGGCTGCTCCTCCAAATATTATTGATGCAATTAAACCTATTGATATATCTAATCCAAGGACCTTCTTAATATTTATAACATCTTTCTTTCCCCAGTACTGTGACATAAACACACTAGCACCTGCATTTATGCCTGAAAGACATAACATAAATATAAAGAAATATTGATTTGCTAGTCCTACTGCTGCAATAGCCTCCTCTCCTAATCTACCAATCATCAGATTATCTACAAGATTTAAAGATGATGTTATAAAGCTTTGAAAAGTTATTGGCAATGCTAAGGTAAGCATTGTAGTTATAAAAGTTTTATCCTTTAGTATTTTCTTCATTTTATCCTCCTGCATTTATTAGTACGAATACTTTTATTTAATACATAAAAAAAAGAGCAATGGGTAATTAGCTGCCCATCTGCTCTTAAATCATAAAATATTTTCTAATAATTCACCTAGTTTGTCAACAATATTATAATACTAAATTAAAGTAATAATATTAAATTTCTCTTAGCTCATTAATAATTAAGCATTCTTGTTCTAAAGTAAGTTTATTATTGGCAATAAAATTTATAACTTCATGCATTTCTAGTATACGCTTATCATTTAATAACTTTATTAATTTATTCATATATGTTTCTGCTTCAATTTTTTCACAGAAATCTATATTATCTTTAATCGTTTGTACATCCATATTTAATGGTTTTAAATTTAGGAATATATATTCTTTTATGTGCCTATAAATATTAATACCTCCAAGATCAATATCTCCCCAATGATAGAACTCTATACTTTTTTCCTTTTCAGAGATATTTGAATATAATTCCCTTAAAAACCTCTTATGGCATGGTGAATAGAATCCTCCACTAAATATTATAAGAGCATTTTTTTCTACATCACATAAATAATTGAAGTTAGCCTTATTTTCCACAGAGATAACTTTATCAAACTTAAAACTTAGTAATTTTATTTCTTTTATAGTTTTATCATTTAATGATAATCCGTAAATAAAATTACTTAAATCTATTGTATTTCCTTTTAGTTCAAATATTATATTTCCTTTTATACTTAGATCATTAGTGGTTTTAACAATCCCTATTGAGCTTAATATAATATCATCATCTAGATCCTGCGTTTCTTCAAAGTACTTTTTTATAAGTGATAAAATACTTGTCCTTAATTTCTTTTCGAATATTTTACTATTATTAAAATACTTTTTACTAAATACTCTTTCATATATTGTTTCATTATTTGTTAGTGTTTCATCAATACCTACTAGGCATTTTAAAATAAGTTTTCTTTTATCATCATCCTCAATAATCTTTGGTATCTTTTTTTTATCTTCTATTTCATTTTGAAAATCTATTAGTATATTTTTCAGATTAGCATTTTGTATATTATTCTTATATGTTTCAAGCGTCTCTACAACTTTATTTAAAATTGTATCTTTTTTTTCTATGCCTGATATCTTATAAAACTTATCAATATCCTCTAACTTAAAAATTATTCTTTCAATAATATTATTTTTACTTATCCACTTAATTTTAATTAATCCTTTTTTTTCTAATGAAACTGCTACCTTATTAACTTCTAAACGATATTTATAATTACAATCTAAATTATACTTTTGAATTTTAGAAAAGTTAACAGATGCATTTCCTTTTTTAACACCATTTCTACATTTGCTACTATTTTCATATTTATTAATAACTATTTGTGCAATATCTTTTTCCATAATATCACCTACATAACTCCATCTATAAGATTATCTATTTCTTTATCAGTAAATTCAACTATAGATATTTTCTTTTTATTTTCGTTTTTAACATATATTATTTCATCAGAAAATGGTCCTATTACAGGTATTTTATCATCAGGTGCTGCTATAATAGCCTGTAGTCCTATTTTTCTTAATAATTTTATACTCATTTCAGCATGTTGCTCATCCATCTTACTAAATGCTTCATCAAATACAATTAATCTCATAGTATCATTGTCTTTCTTATTATATATCCTATAATGATTAGCAAATGCTGCTAATACAGCTATGAAAAATGGACTCTGTGTTTCTCCGCCAGAATTCTTTGCTAAAGTCTTAGATAAATCTGATTTACTATCAACTGTAATTTGTTCCATATCAAATTCTAGATATGTCCTATAGTCAGTATATAAATCTATTCTTTTTCTTAATTCTTCTTGTTGAGATGAATTCAACTCTTCTGTTGAATTCACTATTAAGTCAAATAAAAATCCTATTGTTTCTTTGTATTGAGTTTCGAATAAATCTGATCCGATATTTAGTCCTAGAAAATCATTTCTTAACATATCATAAAAGTCCTTATATTGTTTTTTGGCCCTCACGATAAACTTATACTTCTTCTCTCCAAAGTTTATATTAGCAAGAGATCTATTAATAAACTTTATTTCTTCTTCAGTCTTATCTATAGCGTCCTTAAGTCTTGATAATAAATCACTTCTAAACGCATCATATGCTTTTTTTCTTTGAATTGCTACTTTGGTCTTATATTCAGGTAATTTACTATCTACAAGTAATTGAAGTTGATTTTCATATTTTAAATTATCCTCTTCATTATAATCCCATGATTTAGAATATTGATTACAGTACTTTCTTCTAAGCTCCTTAACATTTGAAAATGCACATGATTTTTCTTCTTCTGTTTTCTTTTTCTTCTTATCATAAAAATTATAAATCACAGTATAATTTTTCATTTTCACCACTATGTCGTTAAAACTACTATCTCCAACTCCGTATATCCACTCTTCACTATAGTTGTTACTTATTTGCCCTTCTATGTTTTTAATTTTATTTTCCTGAGTATTAATTTTTTCAATAATATTAATACTTTTCTCATTATAAATACCAATATTTACCCTACACCCACTTATCTTCTCTTCATCATCTTCTTTTTTAGAATTCATTTCAGAATACTTCTTTTTTAAATTCTCTATATAAAGCAAATCTCTCTGAGAATATTCTTTTTCTTTCTTAATTTTTTCATTCTCTAAAGATTTCAAACATAAGATGTCATTCTGTAAATCTATTAATTTTTCAATTTCATCTATGCTATAAATCTTATTTTGTGTATATTCTAAGAGCTTTGATTTAATAACTTTTTTCTTGTCAATATCCTTATTTAGACTTAGAATCTCATCTTTAATTTTATTAATTCTTGTTCTTCGTGATTCAGCTCCTATACATCTATTTCTTAAATAAGATTCTGGATTTAATCTTCTTGCAATATACCCTTTATATAAAAAACAGTCATTAGTTATTGATATCTTAAAATCCCTTATTTTTTTTATATCTGTACATTTCATAACCCTTCCCAAAAGATAGTCTACATATGCCCTTGCATACTTATTTTCAGTAACAACTTCCTTTGCTAGAGAATCTTCTAATACTTTATAGCTATTCTCCATAATCTTTTCAACATCTACAACTCCAACACCATAGTACTTACTTTTATCTAAGCTATTGTAAATGTTAATTACATCTTCATAAAACTTAGGTTCCACTATAAGATAAAATTTCTGATGATTCATATATCCTTCTAGTGCATCAAGCCATGATACGTCCTTAACATCTATTAAATCTGCTAAGACATTTACCTCTATATTCTCTTTATATTTATTTCTTAATTCCTTTTGAAATATTTCTTTTATATCTCGAATATAATTAGGATAAGAAATACCTTCAGATAACCTTCTTAATTCATCACACAAATTAATTTTCTTTTTTTCTAACGCTCTTAATTCTGTAGTTACCAAATCATAATTATTTTGTATTTCATTACTAACCTCTATAAGATTTTCGTTTAATATTGAAAAACTTTCACAATCAATATTATATTTTCGCATCCTGTAAACTTCATTTTTTAAATCTTCTACATTAAAATAATTATTTGAGCTTAATTCCTTATAGTAATCAAGACATAGAATCCATCTTTCAAATCTAATTGCATCACTATCAAAACTCTTTTTATCTCTATTTATCCTTATTATTTTTTCTTTTAGTTCATCAATTTCTTTTTTTAATTTAGTTTCATCAGAATTGTCAATTATGCTTCTTATTTCAATTATTTTTTTTGATAAACTACTAATCTCATCTAAAAGCTCATCTATAGTATTCTGTGAATTCTTTATAATACTTTGAAAATCAGTATAATCTTCTTTATATTTTAATAAATTCAATTTTTCAATTTCTAAATTACTTCTATCCAAAATATAGTTATACAATTTATACTTATCACACAAGCGAACATATTCTTCATATAACTTTTTGATACTCTCAAGAATATTAATTTGCTTTTCTGTATTATCTACCTCTATTTCAAGTTTTTTATATATTTTTATTGGTGTAACCATATCATTAACATCAATTTTTATATCATCACATATAAACTTTCCAATAAAATCTTCTATACTAGTTGGAGGCTTAAATGCTACTGCACGCTTAAAAATATCATAAAATCCTCTATTTAACTTTCCCATATATTGATTTAGGAATCGTTCTTTATACTCATCAGTTGAAAACATATTCACTTTACTTCCATACTCTTCTTTCAACCCTTTTATCGATAGAGGAATATTCTTTTTTAAAAAGCCATTCTCAGGTAACTTGCCTTTGATCATAAAGAAAGAGTTATCCCAACTAGAGTCTTTAGAAACATCAAATACAATTCCAAGACAAAAGTATTCTTTTTGTATGGAATTATAAACCTCAATAACTATATAACTTGAAAAGTCAATATTTTCTCTAATAAACTTCTTACCATCGGTAACATTTTCCTCAATCATTCCCTTTAGATATTCAATTAATTTTCTCTTTGAATTTTCATTTGCTGCCTTATTAAAATACTTTCCCTTCAAATCACCAAGTATTATTAATTGAAGTGCATCAATAATAGTTGATTTTCCTGAACCAGTTTCCCCTGTAAGGAAGTTAATCGCATTAGATAAGTTTATTGTCTTGTACTGAATATAATGCCAATTTTCTAAATGTAGTTTAGTTATATATCTCACTCTTCTTCATCTCCTTCTGATAAATCAACATCATTCATCTTTTTAAACTCATTTAGTATACTTCTAACAGCATTTCCATCTATACATTTAATAATAGATGGATAAATTACATACATTGAACTAGTATCAATATAATTTCCTTTTATTTTTTCAACTAAATTATACTTACTTAAGTTTCGCATACCTTGGTTTATCTTTGAATCTGATATTAATCCAGTATTCAAGTTTAAAATTTCAATTTTTCGTAATAACTCTTCCATAGTAAATGTAATAAAATTGCCAATATTTACACTCTCTTGTTTTTCTTCGTATATAAGTCTAATAACAAGAAGGAATATTGTTGTGACCTTAGAAAATATAACATTATTATCTGTTAAGGAACTTAATATAAAATATACTCCATTGTTCACATCGCATTCTAATTCAAATCCAGCAAATCTTAAGTATTCAGAAAATAAACTTTCATGTTCTTCAATAAAGGAATATATAGGATTCCTTATTACTCTCTTTTCTCTATGATATAGTTTCTCAATAACAAATGTCTTACTTAATAATTTTTGTACACACTTCCCAAAGACTTCTTTATCCTCATCAGACATACTATTAAGTTCATCAATCATAATTCCCCTTTCCTCCTATACCTAATATTAGGAATCTTCCATTCACCTATTTCTATTACGTTATCATCTATTACCTTTGATTCAAACTTACATTTCTTCCTTTGTGTAAGCTTATATGCCATAACAAACTTTATAAAATCATCATTATTTTTTATTTCAAAGTCCTCTGTAGTGATCTCATCTTTATCTTTTAAGTTGTTTTGTATATATTCTTCAATAATTGCATCTCTAAATTTATAAATCTGTTTACTTTTATTTTTAGATATTATATTTTTTCTTTGATTTTCTATACTTTCTTTACTATCAATCTTTATAGCATTAGTAATTCCTTCCGGATTAAATTCTTTTTTCTTTTTTTCATGATAAATAGACTTCTCAGAATATTGCTGATAATTATTTATAATTTTATTTTCATTTATAATCTCAAAAAATCTATCGTCTTTTGACTTGGATAATATATTTAATATATTTATTAAGTTTCCTTTAAAATCTTCGTCTCTATTTCTAAGATAATTAATTCTATCCAATGTGGCACCTACATATTGATTATGCTTCCTATTAACTGCATTCTGTTTCCTATCAGCATCTTCTAAAACAGTTTTTATTTTATCAAGCTTTAGAATGATATCATCTTCTACATCTTTTTCATTCTTATTTTGCTGGATAGAAGCCTGCTTTGATATTACTTCAATTAATTCCGAATCATTTATAATATCATCTACCTTATTTATAATTGTATATCTAAATTTGAATACGTTATCATCAGTTTTTAATGAATAATACTTATTAAATAATGAAGATGCTATATAATTATCAAAATGTTCTTCTATCAGATTAGAAATCTTATCTTTTTCTATCAATCTGTTATAGTAAATTTTAATATTAAAGGTCATTTCACTATATAATCTTTCAAGATTTAAAACACTTTCATATGCATTTTCAATATGCATCGCTGATAAAGTATTATTTTTATTTATAACTTCTATATTTGAATATATATTAGTTATGCATTTTTCAGTTGCAAAGGATGATGGATTTATTATATTTTTTATAGCTTCTAGAAATTGTATTGAATAAGATGGTATTGAAAGATAGATTAATTTTTCTTCAAGAGATGTAGTTTTTTCAAGCCACCCATAGTGACAAAGACTATTAATAATAACTTTTGCATAATTCTCAATTATCTTATCCTTAGGCATACTACCATCAAACTCTTCTGCTATATACTTAAATATCTTCTCTTTATGAAATCTACTTAAAATAGCAAAACATTGATTTTCTGTAAGATCAAATGTATTATCCTTAGTTTCTTTATATATTAACAATAGTGATTGAACATATAGTTCTCTATTCTTTGATAAAAATAAATTAAAAAAGTTTGTAGGAATTATTTCAAAAAGATCCATTTGCCCCTCCCGATAAATTCAGAATATTTCGAAATCTTTACTTAATTTTAACATATTTATCTACATTTTAATAGTATGGAGTTCTATTGATTTAGAAAATGGTTATATAACTGTTAATAACCAAGTGATTCAAGATAAAATAGTTTTAAAGACTTCTACAAGGCACAGAAGTGTTTCTATACCAAAAACATACTAATAAACTATTTAGAACACCTTAAAGAAGATGGTATTAATGATATTAATGGATTTGTCATTAAAGATAGGAATGGTTTAATGGCTACTCCTAGAAATGTTTCAATGGAATTTACTAAAAAGGTATCTAAATATGAGAATCTTAAGCAAATATCTTTTCACTCATTAAGGCATCCCCATGCTACATTACTAATTTTTAATGGTGAAAATATAAAAGCAGTAAGTGATAGGTTAGGACATAAGGATATTTCAGTAACTTTAAACACCTACACCCATGTTATGGAAGGTATGAGAAAAGACACTACTAAACTTTTAGATACTTTGTTCGATACCATCAATTTTTACTATAGGAAGATTTAATATATTGAGTTTTTGGTGATTTATTTTATATTAATAAAGTTCATTAGATGATTTCTGATTAATTAATTACTAAAATTTCAATATAATTTATTTTACATCAAAACTATAAAAGGCAGCTTTTACAAGTTGCCTTTTATTTAAATTACTATTTAATTTTTCCTTCATTTTCATGAGGGCTTATCCACTCATTAATCTCATTACTGATGTCCGTATCTATTTGAAATTTTCTAATATCTATTATATCTATTATATTACTTCCTTCTTTAGTAACTATCTCAATATCATCTAATTCTAAGTCAAGTAATCCAAATGAATTAAGCGAATCAGAGTGCTTTAAATTAACTTTATGTATGAATGCCATAGAATCCTTCCAATATCTTTCAATTTTCTTATCTTTATTTCTTTTTCCAGTTACACCTACTTTTGAAACAAATATACCTAAATATATTTTAGATGTAATCATTAATGAATAAAATTTACCCAAGTAATCAACTTTTACAGGGTCTTTATAATTCTTACACTCAAATATTATCCTATCAGGCATCCACTCAGGAATAATTCTATCTCTTCTCAATTTTTTCCCATACATATTTAATAAAACAACTACATCAAATTCATTACTAGATGTGTTCTCATTCTGTAAAACCCTAAATATTTTTGTCCCTTCAAGAATTTCTACAATTAACCTTTCAAGAATTTTACCTCTTTCATTCTCATTAGGAAAATCATTTTCTCTAATTTTATCTATTATTTGAATTACTCTTTTTTTTGTATTATCATCTAACTCTATACCGTCTATTTTCTTATATTCATCGTTTAGATTCTCATAGTTTTCATTAAAAGACATGCTACTCTGCATTATTTATCACCTTAAAATATATAGCAACGAACTTAAATAAGTTTTCTTTATCTATAAGTTCCTTATCACACCACTCACAATACGCATGTTCCTCTAATTGATTTATTGTATCATATATCTCTGAACTAAAATCTCTGCAACTAGGACAATATAGCTTATATACTTGTTTTACAATGTTTTTCTTTTCTAAAATCACTAATATATTAGATACATCTTTAGATTCTATTAAAAATTTCTCTTCTATTTTCTCAGGATACACATAAGTTCCTATATCCTTTTTTTGAATATATTCTAATAATCTCTCTAATTTATTAGAATCAACGTCTGTTTCAGCCTTCAACTGTATTAATATAGCTTGAAATATATTTGATAGCATAATTAATCCTCTCCCTATTTACACTTTCATCCTGCTTAATGTGATGTAATATAAATTCAAATTTAAGTTCATTATCTACATTGTTGACACTATACGCCTTCACTATTCCTACTGTTATGCTTCCTAATTGATTTACCCTATTATTTTCAAATTTATTTTTCCACTTAATCGCTATATTTCTTATTATAGCCTCATCCTCGTACTTCCCAATATATTCTAATATTTTTTTCTTATCACTCTCACATTCAAATGTTTCAGCTATCCTTGCGATAGAACCTATAAATGGTAGCATCTCATTATCACTTGCTCTGAAGTAAGTTCTTCCATTAAGTTCATCATCCATACTAATACTATGGATACTAACGTTTCTATAATTCTCTTTATTGCTCTTTAAATTTTTATATAACTCTTTAAATACTTTCATAGAATCAAATTCTGTTAATTCTACTTTCAAATTATTTTCAATCCAATATTTAATAATATTATTTGTCTCAATATAATATTCATCTCTATAATATTCTTCACTTACGGAATAGTGTTTTATTGCTACTAATTTTTCTTCTATAAAAATAGTGCATATAACTACATATTTTATATATATCTCTCTATATTTACTTTTTAATTTTATTGAAAATTTTATATCTACTTCTTTTTCCCCATAATATTTTATACTAGGCTTTTTAGGTGCTTTACTTAAGTTATCAAATTCATTATTATTTACAACTTCATTAGATAAGTTTTTTATAATGTCTAATAATTTTTCATTATTATAATTATATAAGGTTATATATCTATAATTTTTCTCATATTCATATTCTTGCAATTGTAATATTATATCTTTTTCCCCGTTTTCCTCCGCTATATTTAAATACTCCTCTATTGACATAGATTCATTATAACTATTTTTTTTAAGAAATTTTTCAGATCTAATTTTTGTTATATATTGCGTTGTAGTTATAGAATTCTTCAATATTTTAAATATATCTTTATCCATATTTATCCCCCACCCAAACTATACTTAATATTAAAATTATAGCATATATTACCATATTTACCATGTATATTTTTCTCACTTCGAATTAAAATCCCCACTTAGTCCCATTGTAGATAAAACAAAACGGCTTAACCCTTACGGTTAAGCCGTTTCACAAACCAATATGGTATCCCCAACAGGGATCGAACCTGTATCTGTCCCTTAGGAGGGGACTGTTCTATCCATTGAACTATGGAGACTTAAGTACAAAATAAATTGTATAATAACATTTTCTCCATGTCAATATATAAAGTATGTATATGGAAAAACTCCTATGTTTTACTAACTCAATAGCTTAGATATTAAATCATAATAACCACCCGTTAAAGGGGTGGTTATTATTTTGTTAGTTATATATTAAATCTATTTTATTCTTTTACTAATGTTACTTCTACAGGAATTTCTTTTTCTACTGTTTCACCAGCTATTAGTTTTACTGCTGTTTCCACTGCTGTTGATCCCATTAAATCAGGTTGTTGAGCTACTGTTGCAGCCATTTTACCATCTTTAACTGCTGCCAAAGCATCATCAGTTGCATCAAAGCCTACTACTACTATATCTTTTCCATTAATTGCTTCTACAGCACCTAAAGCCATTTCATCATTATGTGCAAATACACCTACTATATCAGGATTAGCTTGTAACATATTTTCCATAACTGTCATACCTTCTGAACGATTAAAGTTTGCTGTTTGTTTTGATACTACATTAAGTTTTGTATCTGCTATTTCATGAAAACCTTTACCACGATCTATTGCAGCACTTGTTCCAGGTACTCCTTCTAATTCAGCAACTTTAGCACCTTCTCCAACTAAGCTTAATAGATATTCTGTTGCCATTTTTGCACCTGCTACATTATCAGAAGCTATTGCACACTCAACATCTACACCATTTACGACACGGTCAACAGAAACTACTTTAATACCTTTTGCAATTGCATCTTTTACTGCAGGTGCTACTGCATCGGAATCTACAGGATTAACAATTAATACACTAATATTTTTTGAAATAAGATCTTCAATATCACTTGTTTGTTTTGCAGCATCATCTCCTGCATCTACAACAATTAATTCCACATTTTTTTCTTTTGCTTTTTCTTTAGCACCATCACTTAAAGTTACGAAGAAAGGATTGTTTAATGTTGATACTGAAAGACCTATACTTCCATTACCTTCTTTTGTTTCTGTACCACTGTCTTTTTCCCCGTCAACACTGACTGAACTACAAGCAGTTACAGACATCATCATTGCTGTTGCTAATGCAATACCAAGTAATTTTTTAATTTTCAGTTTCATATTTTTTCCCTCCTAATACTTTTACAACTCTACAATTTTTATTTTTATAAAAAGTGTGAGTTGATTTTTTAATTTTATTATATGTTATATTTTGTATAACCTAATTAATTTTGCTTAACGTTTACGATCTGATAATACAGCAATTAGAATTACAACTCCTTTTACCACATCTTGATAGTAAGAAGATACACCCAGTATATTTAACCCATTATTCAAAACAGCAATAATTAAAACACCTACAAATGTACCCCATATACGACCACGTCCTCCATTCATACTTGTTCCACCTAATGCTACTGCTGCGATTGCATCTAATTCGTAACCTGACCCTAAAGTAGGTTGTGCTGATCCTAAACGAGATAATAAAATTAGCCCTGCTAAAGCTGCCATACAACCAGAAATTGCATATGCCGCTAATTTTGTTTTATCAATATTAACTCCAGATAGTTTAGCTGATTTCCAGTTACTACCTGTAGCATAAATACGTCGTCCAAATACTGTTTTTTCTAGTATAAATATAAATAATACGAAAATAGCGATAAATAGTATTACAGGAACAGGTATTCCAAATATACTTCCCTTTCCAATAAATTTTAGTAAAAAACTATCTCCTAAATTAGAAATAGGTTTACCATCCATAAAAATCATTGTAGCTCCACGAAATACTGTCATAGTAATTAAAGTTGCAATAAATGGTTGTAAACGCCCTTTTGTTATTAAAACACCACTTATTAAACCAAAGCCTGTACCAATTATTAATGCAAGAAGTATTGCTAATCCTACAGGCATTCCATTTGCAATAAATTTTGCACATAATGCTGTAGATAGAGCTAAAACAGAACCTACTGATAAGTCAATTCCGCCAGTCAATATAACAAAAGTCATACCAAAGGCAATAAGTCCATTTATTGAAGATTGTCTTAGTAATGATAAGAAGTTTCCTACAGTTCTAAATTCGGGACTTATAATACTAATAACTACTATTAATAAAATCAACGCAATTAAAGCCCCTAAATCTTGTACATAATTAATTAATTTCTTATTATTCATTTAGTTTTCCTCCTGTCGCTAAAGTCATAATATTTTCTTGATTAGCTTTTTCTTTTGGTAAAATCCCAGTTATTTTACCTTCTCTTACAACCATTATACGATCAGACATCCCCAATACTTCAGGGAGTTCAGAAGACACCATTATAATTGCAACTCCAGTTGCTGCTAATTTATTAATAATGTTATAAATATCTTTCTTGGCACCAATATCTACTCCCCTAGTAGGTTCATCTAAAATAAGAACCTTAGGGTCTGTATCAATCCATTTAGCAAATACAACTTTTTGCTGATTACCACCACTTAACTTATTACACTCATGTGATGGTCCAAAGCATTTAATGTGTAATTCTTCAATAGCTTCTTTAACTAAATCATCCTCTGTTTTCTTCATGAGAACACCATTTTTAGATATTCTCCCTAAGTTTGCTATAGAAATATTTTTCATAATGCTATCTTCAAGCATTAATCCTTCTGATTTTCTATCTTCAGTAATAAATCCAATTCCATTTTTCATTGCATCACGAGGATTCTTATTTACTATTTCCATTCCATCAATAAAAACTTTCCCTGTTACATTAGGCATATCTCCAAAGATAGCCTTCATAATTTCAGTTCTACCAGCTCCCATTAAACCTGATACACCAAGGACTTCACCTGCACGAACTTGAAATGATATATTATTGAATACTCCAGGGCAATTGAAATCCTTTACTTCAAATACTACAGCTCCTATTTTTGCATTTCTTTCTGGATAACGTTCACCAATTTCACGTCCTATCATCATTTTAACCAAATCATTCATATCAGTATCAGTAATTTTCTTTGTTGCAATATATTCACCATCTCTAAGAACTGTAATACTATCACATAATTCAAATATCTCTTCCATACGATGTGAAATATAAATAATAGAAACACCTTTTTCTCTTAAGTTCCTAATAATCTGAAATAGTACTTTTGTTTCATTTTGTGTTAAAGCTGCTGTAGGTTCATCCATTATAATAACTTTTGCATCTATCATTAAGGCTTTTGCTATTTCAATCATCTGTTGTTGACCAACTGATAGCCTGTCCATTCTAGTACTAGGATTAATATTAACACCAAGTCTATCTAATACTTTCTTTGCTTCATCACGCATAGATTTCTTGTCACAAACTCCAAACTTATTTGTTATTTCCTTTCCCATAAACATATTTTCTTCTACAGTTAAATCAAACAATACATTTAATTCTTGATGAATAAATACAATACCAGCATTTTCTGCTTCCTTGGGGTTTTTGTAACATACTTCCTTTCCATCTACAATAACAGTACCCTCATCTCTTGTATAAACACCTGTAAGAATCTTCATAAGAGTTGATTTACCAGCACCATTTTCACCTACTAAAGCATGAACTTCTCCATTATCCAATAAAAAACCAGCATTTTTCAGAACCTTATTACCACCAAAAGCTTTATTAATTCCACGCATTTCAATCTGCATAATTTCCCCTCCTTATTTAGAAGATACAACCAGATTGTAAAATAATATTGGCATAAGGAGTTGTTTCTCCTGTACGAATTACTGCCTTGCATTCTTTTGTAAGTAGCTTAAGTTCCACATGAGAAACATATTCTATTTCTGGTTTAATATCTAATTTAGAAAAATAATCTTCTATCTCTGATAATATTTTTGGATTATTTATTTTTATTTCTTCTGCCAAAATTATTTTTTCAATTTTCATGTCACTAGCAACTTCTTTTAAAACATCCATAAAAGCTGGCTTACCTAATTTAAATGCTAAATCTATACGCTCAGTTTCATTAGGAATTGGCAACCCACAATCGCCAATGCAAATTCTATCAGTATGTCCCATATAAGATAAAACACGAGAAATATCACTATTTATAATTCCATTTACTTTCATAAATATTACCTCCCAAGTTCCTTATTTACCTCTTCTCTTGTAGGCATTCCAGCCTGTGCACCAAATTTTTCAATAGATAAACTTGCTGCTGTATTTGCAAATAACAATGCATTCTTTATATCTAATCCCCTACAAATTTCCACAGAAAAGGCACCATTTAATGTATCTCCTGCCCCTGTGGTATCTACTACATGTGCAAGTCTTGGAGGGATTTTCAGAATTTCACCAGACTTTAAAGCAGTAGAAACTCCTCTTGATCCTTGGGTTATAACTAACTTTTCAGGATATCTTTTCAATAATTCTTCTGTAGTTTGATTGTCTCCAAAAATAATAGCTGCTTCATGTTCATTAGGAGTTAAGTATGTTACTTTCTCTATAATATCCATAGGTACAGGTGCAGCTGGTGCAGGATTTAAAACTACAGGAATATTTTTTTCTGCACAAAATTCTATAACATAATGAACTGTTTCCAATGGGATTTCATGCTGTAAAACAACCATATCATAGTTTTCCAAAACATCTTTAATGCTATCTATATACCTCTTATCAACTTTACCATTTGCTCCTGGAACAACTACTATTGTATTGTCATTTTCACCAACTGTAATCATAGCAATTCCTGTAGGAACATCTTCTAGAACTTTAATGTAGTTAGTATTTACTCCTAAATTCTTTAAATTCTCTATCATTTTTTGCCCATTACTATCGCTACCTACGCATCCAAACATAGTAACATCCTCTCCAAGCTTAGCCATAGCAACTGCTTGATTAGCACCTTTCCCACCAGGAATATAACTTAGTGTGTCCCCTTGAATTGTCTCCCCTCTTGATGGAATTCTTCTTGCTGTAACAGTCATATCCATATTGATACTCCCTACTACTGCAAATTTCATTTTATTTGCTCCTTTCCGTTTTGTAGTTTGACGTTCTATTAATCTAACATCGAAAATATTTTCTTTATCAAATTCTTCCCCTCTAATATTTTTCATAATAATTTGCACAGCTAATGTGCCCATATCCTTTATTGGTTGGCATATAGTTGTAATTTCTGGTGTAAATATTGAACTAAGTTTAATATTATCGAATCCAATTATTTGTACCATATCAGGTACTCTATATCCTGCTTCCATTAAAACCTTATATGTTGAAATAGCAACCATATCATTACATGCAACAATACCATCTACATCTGGATATTTTTCAATTAATTCTCTGGCAGCTTTTAGCCCCTCTTCATAATCATATTTGCAGTCAACATATTGTTCTTTTATATTATATTTTCTACAAATATCCCTATATCCCTTATATCTTTGTTTACCGCTATCATATTCCATTTCATTTCTAATACATACAATATTTTTACAACCGCAATTTAATAAATGCTCAGTAGCAATTTTCCCACCCTTATAATTATCTGATTGAATATTTGCTATTTCTCCTAATCCTAGCAACTTCCGATCAACCATAACAATAGGAATATTAAAATTACTAATTACATTATTGGTAACTAATTCGCTATTTGTCATAATAATAATTCCATCTGCATTTATTTGATTTAGCATTTGAATATTCATCATTTCTTTATCTGTGTTATTATTAGAATTACACAGTAGAATTTTATATCCATTACAATAAGCTTCCTCTTCAATTGATTTCGCTAATTCGCTGAAAAAAGGATTTTCAATATTAGGTATTATAACCCCTATAATTTTAGATGTTTTCTTTAATAATGCTCTTGCTAACTCGTTAGGTCTGAAACCGATTTCTTCTATTGCATCAAGTACTCTTTGCCTTTTTTTCTCATCAACATTAGCGGTACCATTCATAACACGAGATACCGTAGATGGAGAGACACCAGCTATTTCAGCTACCTTTTTAATACTTCCCATGGATACCTCCATTTCTTCCTCTTCTCACGCTCTTTGAAAAGCTTTTCAAGTATATATTAATTATATTCCTTTAAATTTTTACTGTCAACATCATTTTCTGAATATTCTGTGTATTATAACATTAAAAAAGTATTGAAAATATGCTTTTCTCAATACTTTTATAATGTATATAATTTTTTCTATGCTATATTACTAATTGCTACACCATTTGATTTTACTTTTATATCTAATATCAATTCTTCTATATAATTCATATTTAATATTTTGACTGAAACAACTATTTCATGCTCTTTATATACCCCATCAATACCATCTAACTCTTTTATACTTAGTAGTTCTATTTCTCTTATTAGAAACTTAACTTCTTTTCCATACATTGGTGCTAAATGTATTTCTATATGAGGGTTTATTAGGTTTAAAATTAGATTTTTATTAATATCTATGTTGTTTTTTATTGTTTTTACTTGACTATTAATTTCCTTTTCTTTTAATTCCTTTTCACCATATACTTCTATATTTATATAATTTTTTAATTTCCCCAAAATTTCTACCTTATAAAAGTCATCATAAATCGAGTTAAATTTTATGAATATTTCAGCTTCATATAAATACTTATTTTCCTTTAGAAATTTTTCTTCAGCTTTTATTATAGAGTTAATCATTAGTGGAAGCTCTTTTCTTATTAGTTTATCCTTTTCCTTTATTCTTTCATAACCCTTCTTATTTGAAACTACATTTACTTGAAAGAAAAGCATATATTTTTCCTTTTCACAGCACCATCTTCCACATAGTCCTTCACCTTTATATATGTTCTTACTTTTATTCTCATCCTTATTTATATTTACTGTAATTTTGTTTGAAGATCTTAAATAATTAACTTCATAACATCTTGGTATTATTGGACCATTATCTAATATATCATCTAACTTCTCTACAATTAATTTATAGGGACTTGCCTTATTCAAAACTAACACCTCTACCTACTAATAATTTACAATATATGTTTTCTAAATTAAAATGTGCATCTATGTAACATCACTCATAGCAGAATATTCTTTGAATTTATTATAAAATAAGGAATTTATAAAAGAATTTTTAATTAACTTTTATATACTTAGACTTTGTTATATACTTTATTTATGTACTTATTTATATTATCGAAAGGATTTGATTTGCATGCTTAGATCTATTGTTTGGTATATAGTATTCTTTGGCACACTTATTTTAAGCATTCCTGCTATGATAAGAACTAAGATGCTTACAAAAAAAGGACTAGAAGAAAAAAGAGATGAAGTTGTTTATAAAACTACTACTACTTGGGCAAAAATCTTATTAAAGGTTGCTGGAGTTAAAGTAACAGTACATGGATTAGAAAATATTCCAAAAGATAAAAATGTATTATATATAGGTAACCATCAAGGTAACTTTGATATTCCAATATATATGAGTAAGATTCCTGGACTAAAAGGATTTGTATCTAAAATCGAAGTAAAAAAAATTCCTGGAGTTAGAACTTGGATGGAATATATGTATTGCGTATTTATGGATAGAAGTAGCATAAGAAAATCTGGAGAAGCTATTATTGAAGGTATTAAAATTTTAAAAAAAGGACATTCCTTAGTAATATTCCCAGAAGGAACTAGAAGTAAAGGCGATACTATGGGGGAATTTAAGGCAGGTAGCTTTAAACTTGCAACTAAATCTAAAGTACCTATAGTTCCAGTTACTATGAGTGGATCTTATAAGATAATGGAAGCTAATAAAAAGAAATGGATGCTTAAACCTACTAATGTTGATTTATACATACATCCTGCAATAGAAACATCGAACTTAACTAAAGAAGAACAAGATACACTTAATTCAAAGGTTTATGAAATAATAAAAAGTAAACTACCACAAGACTAAGAAATTAAGAATGTAGAATGTAGAATTTAGAATTTAGGAGGAAACTCCTTACGGAGTTTCTAAAATTAAGATATGGTTAGTAATTTGTACAAACACTAACCATATTTTAATTCCTTAATTCCTTAATTCTTTAATTCTTTCATTTTTCATTCTTTCATTATTATGTTTTTTTCGAAGTTAATAAGTATTTCCTGAATATCTGTATGACTTCCAGCGTAGCCTAGTAGTTTTTTATTTTTACCTATTACTCTATGGCAAGGAATAATTATTGGTATTGGATTTGCCTTGTTTGCTTGACCTATAGCTCTAACGGCCTTTTCACTTCCTACAGCTTTAGCTATATCACTATAGCTCCTAACCTCTCCATATGGAATTTTTAATAACTCCATCCACACTTTCTTCCTAAAGTCGGTTCCTTCTATATCAAAGGTTAAATTAAACTCTTTTCTACTTCCAGAAAAGAATTCCATTATCTGATTAATTTCCTCTTGGCACTTATCCTTACTTTCTATTAATTCATATTTATTATTTAGAGCTTCAAAGTTTTCTTTTATTATTTCAACACTTCTTAGACCTTTTTCACTTTTTATAATAAAGATACTTCCTATAATAGTTTCTAATTCATAAAAGTATAATTTTTCATTATTATTTTGCATTATTCGACTCCTTAAAAGGTTTTCTTTTTGCTTTTTCAATAAATATTATAAAATTACTTATTTTTCTAATAAATAATACGAGCATATTTTTTAAATATAGTGTATAATAAATTAGTTAATATAAAATGAATTTTATGATTAATTGTATATTATTTTAAATAAATGAAGAAATGACTGTGAATGAATGAAATTAAATTTAGTAGCTTAGGATAAATGTCGGATAATATAACCTATACTAAATTAGTTAATATAAAATAATCGATTATGATTAATTATATATTATTTTAAATAAAGAGAAAGAGGATTTTAGATGAATGAAATTAAATTTAGTGACTTAGGGCTTAAGGATACCCTTTTAAAATCTATTGAAGAATTAGGTTTTGAAAAACCATCCCAAATACAAGCAGAAGCAATACCTGTTGCAATTGAAGGGTATGACCTTATAGGGCAAGCTCAAACTGGAACTGGTAAGACAGCAGCTTTTGGTTGTGGAATCATTAACCATATTACAAAAAAGGATGGACTTAGTGCAATAATCTTAGCTCCAACAAGAGAATTAGCAATACAAGTTAATGATGAACTTAAAAGATTATCAAAATATGATGAGTTATCAATTCTTCCTGTATATGGTGGAGACCCAATAACCAATCAAATAAGAAATTTAAAAAGAGGCGTAAACATAGTAGTTGGTACTCCTGGTAGAGTGTTAGACCATATTAAAAGAGGAACTATAGATTTAAATAAGATTAAGTTCTTAGTTTTAGATGAAGCTGATGAAATGTTAAATATGGGCTTTATAGATGATTTAGAAGATATAATAAAGAAATTACCTGAAAATAGGCAAACTTTATTATTCTCAGCAACAATGCCAGAACAAATTAAGAAGTTAGCAAAAAGATACATGAAACCAGATGCTAAACATATAGCAATAAAGAAAACTTCAATGACTGTTTCTACCATAAGCCAAAGCTTCTTTGAAGTATCTCATAAAACAAGATTTGAAGCACTTTGTAGAGTTTTAGACTTTGATACACCTTCTTCAGCTATAATATTCTGTAGAACTAAAAAGGGCGTTGATGAATTAGTAGAAGGAATGCAATCTAGAGGCTATGTAGTAGAGGGAATGCACGGAGATATGTCACAAGTACATAGATTAAGAACTTTAAAGAAATTCAAAGAAGGTTCATTAAACTATCTAGTTGCTACTGATGTTGCTGCAAGAGGAATAGATGTAGAAGGAATATCTCACGTTATAAATTATGATTTACCTCAAGACGTTGAAAGTTATGTTCATAGAATAGGTAGAACAGGAAGAGCTAATAGAAAAGGAATAGCTTATTCATTAGTTTCTCCAAAGGAATATTCTATGCTTAAACAAATAAAATTAGTAACTAAGGGAGATATATCTAGAAAGTCTATCCCAACAGTTAACGAAATATTTGATAGTAAATCTGATAGTATATTAGATGATGTTTCAAATACTATTAATGATTCAGATTACTCAAAATTCATTCCAATAGCTAAAGAATTATCTGAGAAATTTGATAATGTTGACCTTATTGCAGCATTAATTAAGAATCAATTTAATAGTGATTTACTTGATAACTATTCTTCTAATGTATTAGAAGCTCCTAAATCAGAAGATGTACGTTTATTCTTATCTATCGGTAGAAGAGATGGAATAACTCCTAAATCTTTAGTAAACTTCATAAAGGATACTGCTAGAATAAGAGCAACATCTATTGGAGATATAGATATTTTAGAAAACTTCTCCTTTGTAAATATAGCTCCAGATGTTAAAGATAAGGTTATTGATAAATGTATGGGACTTAAAGTTAACAAGAGAAAAGTTAACATTGAAGTTGCAAATAGAAATAAAAAAAGAAAATAATATTTAAAATATAATAATTTTAAATAAAAAGAAGATGTAACAATAATTTTTGTAACATCTTCTTTTATTTTTACTTACATTTCTTTTTTATACCATCATAAAGATATCTAATATGCTCTGTATCTACATTATCTTTTTCTAGCATTTTTATTCTATTTTCTACCTTACTTAAAGCTTCTTTAGCCTCTTCAAAATCCTTTTGGCGAATACATGAACTTGAATATTCTAATAAATAATCTATTTTTAGTACTAATTCTGCCAAATCTTCTCTCTCATCATTAACTAAATCCACTAATAAAGAATAAATCTTTGGAGAGGTATCCTTCCTTACACTACTAAGTAAATCATTATTCTTACTAGTTTTTCTACTCATTTTATC
>Ga0129315_1000664_pt1 | contig 23177 bp, 19 predicted proteins | sample Cm827metagenome_FD_94432 | JGI IMG/M metagenome (GOLD analysis project Ga0129315, IMG submission 94432) | Eastern black-and-white colobus group fecal microbial communities from Wisconsin, USA - Cm827 metagenome | ecosystem: Host-associated > Mammals > Digestive system > Large intestine > Fecal...
TCTTAAAGAATTTTTCTCTAAATCTATCGTAAGTATCCCCAGATGGCTTACCCATATACTTTAAAGTATTAGCAGCTACATGCTCTGGAGCAACCTTTAATTGTCCACTTACATGATGTTCTACTAGTTCTCTAAAGAAAGTATCATTTTTATCTGCCATTATGTAATCATATCTTAAGCCTGAACGAACAAAGGCCTTCTTTACCTTAGGAAGCTTTCTTATCTTTCTTAAGATACTTAAGAATTCACTATGATCTACTATTAAGTTCTTACATGGTTTTGGAGTTAAACATTGCTTACTCTTACATGCACCTATAGTAAGCTGAGTTTTACAAGCTGGCTTTCTAAAGTTAGCAGTTGGACCTCCAACATCGTGTATATATCCCTTAAAGTCTTTTAGATTAGTTATTTCAACAGCTTCATCTAAAATAGATGCTTCACTTCTACTTTGAACTGCTCTTCCTTGATGGAAGGTAATAGCACAAAATGAACAATTTCCAAAGCATCCTCTTGAGCTTACTATACTAAACTTAACTTCTTCTAAAGCTGCTATTCCACCAAATTCATCATATATAGGATGAGACTCTTTAGTATATGGAAGAGCATAAACCTTATCTAACTCTTCTCTTGTTAAAGGCATTTCTGGTGTATTACAAACTACATATTTATTACCATGCTTTTGAACTAATACCTTTCCTCTAACAGGATCTTGCTCTTCATATTGAATCTTAAAAGCTTCAGCATATTTCATCTTATCTTTTGTAACTTCTTCTTTAGAAGGTAGTAATTTATAATCACCATAAATTTCATCTAATGAATCTATAGTATAAGTAGTACCATTAACGTGTCTTATGTACTTAGCTTCAAATCCATCATTTAAAGCATTTGCTACTTCTACAATTTGCTTTTCACTCATTCCATAAATTAAAAGATCAGCACCACTATCTATAAGTATTGAATTTCTTACGTTATTTCCCCAGTAGTCATAGTGAGCCATTCTTCTTAAACTTGCTTCTACTCCACCTATAACAATATCTATATTTTTATAAGCTTCTCTTATTTTATTACAATAAACTATAGTTGCTCTATCTGGTCTTGCTCCCATTTTTCCACCTGGAGTATATAGATCCTTCTCTCTAGGTCTTTTACTTACAGTATAATGGTTAACCATGGAGTCCATATTTCCTCCATTAACTAAGAAAGCAAGTCTTGGTCTTCCAAGCTTCATAAAATCATCTGTACTATGCCAATCTGGTTGTGGAATAATACCAACCTTATATCCTGCATCCTCTAGAACTCTAGAAATAATTGCAGTTCCAAAACTATGATGATCAATATAGGCATCCCCAGTAACTATAATAAAGTCACATTGTTCCCAGCCACGTTCTTTCATATCCTCTTTACTTATTGGTAGAAATCTATTATTTGACATTTAAACACCTACTCTTTTTTATTTTCTAGAAATTTATAAAAATATTCCCCTATTAATAATTTTAAGTACTACCCTAAATCTTTGATTTAGTTTGGTAGAACTTACACCTTCGAATGAATATGAGAAGGTGTTTCATTTATAAATTCCTTTCCTTCTGTATATTTCGCTAATTGATTATATCATTTTAAATGAATTAAATCATTTATTTTTTTAATTTACATAATGTTACTAGTATAATTCCAAAATTAAGAATGTAGAATGTAAAATGTAGAATTATTGATGTAATTTGTTCCAAATTACTTAAATTAAAGCATATTTAAAGAAGAAACTCATAAATGAGTTTCTTCTTTAATTTTATATTCTAAATTTTTCATTATACAATTTTCTATATCCTTAATATAATATAATTTAATATAATAATTTATTTTCAAAAACTCCTAAAGTAGTTTTTACCTTAATTCTACATTTTACATTTTTCATTTTACATTTACTTAGTAACTACTACTTTTTCTTTATGATTATATCTTGAATCTTTATTTATAGCTAAGAATAAAACTATTGCTGATACTGCTGTAAATAATACTAATGACTGTATATAAGGCATAAAATTATAGCTTCCACCTTGCCAAAAATCAATAAACTCACTTGTTACGTAAGTTGTAGGGAAAAGAAATGCTATTTTCATTACTGTCTCTGGAAAATCCTTTGCTTGTACTCCAAACATCCCACTTAATATCATTATTCCAAAGTAAAGTATCATAGTTATAGCATAGGTTGGTCCAAATTTCTTTATAAATAATGCAATACCATGAGCTAATACAAAAAATATAATAGAAAGTAAATATAAGGAACCTATCAAAATAATAGCTGAACTAAAGGATGGCACTAATATTTTTAAACCTAAGGATGATGCTATTGTATATATAATCATTGCCACTGTCATAAATATTAAATAAGCAACTATCTTTGATAAAACTAAAGTTTTCTCACTATAACCAAATAATCTAAAACGTAGTGGTATATTTTTTTCAAGTTCTTGTGAAAAAGTTGCAGAATATCCAATGAATACAGTAGCTAAAGGTAACATTAAGCTATTACTTATAAATATAGTAGTAACTACTGTATCTTTTGCTTCCTCTGGAACCTGTGCTCCAATTAAATTTCCTAAAAATATTGACATAAATATTGGAAAAATAAGTCCAAATATTAATACAAATATATTTCCTAATAAATTTCTAAGTTCATATTTAACTAAATTGCTTCTAACTAATTTTACTTTCAAGTTTCTCACCCTCCTCACTGCCTACTTCATTATTTAATTTTGCATTAATACTCATAATTTCTATATCACAATTACTTCTTTTAAAGCTTATATCTTTTTCAATTAAAAGACTACATATCTCTAATTCTTCTTGAATATCTATACAGGAAATAGCAATTAAATGTTGTGGAGATTTTATCTTTCTAAAAGCTTTTGTTACTTCTATATTTGCCTTTGTATTATTTAATATTATTATTGATTTACCACAATACTTTTTAAATAACTCTTCTTTTTTACCAAAATCAACAACTCTTCCTTTTTCTAATATTAATATTTTATTAGTTAATTGCTCTAACTCCTCATAATAATGAGAAACTAAACAAATTGTTGTTTTCTTATTTTTGTACCACTCTTCAATCTTACTCATTAATTGTTGTCTTGTTTCAAAATCAAGCCCTGATGTAACTTCATCAAAGAAGGTTAAAGGTGAATCTTGAATTAATACAAGTATTATAGTTAATCTTTGTTTTTGTCCTCCTGAAAGTGCACTATACTTTTTATTTAAGCAATCTCTAAAGTCAAAAAAATCAATTAATTCTTGTAACTTCTTATTATCTTTAATTTTAGTATCTAGTATAGCTTCTATAATATACTTAACTGCCATAGTATCTACATAATTATTAAATTGCATATGTGCAGCAATTTCTTCTGTTTTTACAGATGTATTAATAGAACCATTATAATTAATCAGTCCTAAAATTGACTTTACTAAGGTAGTTTTTCCAGCTCCATTTGATCCTATTATCCCTATTCTATCTCCTTCTTCAAATACAATAGGGGATTTAATTACTAAAGCTACTTCTTTTCCATATTTAACTTCTAAATTATTTATAGTAAGCATGTTAACCTCTCCTCTTTTTATCTTCTATAAACTTATTATATTATTTCCATATGAATTTCATATGAAGATTCTATGCAAATATAATGTAGCTTTAACTCCATTTCTAATATTATTAACTTCTATCTTATAATCTAATAAATTAGAATAATAATCTGCTATATAAAGACCTAGACCACTTCCCCTACTTTCTGTATTACTTGATACAAAAGCATCAAATATATTAGGTAAAAGTTCTTCATCTATATGTGCTCCATAATTAATAATTTCTAACTTATTTTTTACTAATGTTATTTTTATATTGTTATTATTATCAGTATAAGTTATTGCATTTGTAATTAAGTTATCAATAATTTTATATATTAAATGATAATCTGTTTCTTCTATAATATTTTCCAATTCTTTATCTAATAGAATTTTCTTTTCTTTTATTTCAATTTCATGACTAGATATTATTTCATAAATTAAATCTTCTATATTAACCATTTTCTTATTTACAGCTTTATTATTAAGATTTAATATTTCATCTATAATTTTTCTAATAGATTGAAGCTGAGCTTTAACCTTTGGTAAATATTCTTTTGTATTTTTATACTTACCAATTTCATCTATCATACCTTCCACAAGTAAAAGTGCTGCTGCAACTGGTGTTTTTAATTGATGTGAAGATGCCCTTAAAAATACATTCTGTCTCTTATTTTCAGCAATTAATAACTTATTCTTTTCTTCTAAAACTTTAAAGTTTTCATTTAACTTGCTGTAAAGTTCATTTAGTGTATTTCCTAAATAAGATATTTCATCTTCTCCTGTTATTTCTATAGCATAAACCTCATTTATATTATTGTTTTTAATAAATTCAGCATGATTAGCAAGCCTCTTTACAGGAATAACAATCTTCCTTGAAAAGTAATAAGTAGATATTAAAATAATTAAAACAATTACTGCTATTATCATTGGCAAGCTTTGAAATACTATTGATCTTATTTCTCCTATTTTAGGAGTCATAACATTTAAAAACGAAATTATTATCTCTCCATCATTAATAGTAATTGCAGAAAAAATTGTGTAATAATTTATTCCATCAAAACTATTAAGTTCGAAAATTATAGTATCATCTCCCACAATATTCATTTTACTATTTCCTTCAGAAAATATATTGTCATTATCACTTTTATTAAATTCAAACTTTACAGGTAATTCATCAATAAAATTATCTTTATAAAAACTTTTCTTTAATGTTTCAAAAAATTTAATATCATAATCTTCAAGCTCTTTTAATTTATCTATATTATTTGCATAATATCTAACTTCATCTAATAAATTTATTAACTCTACCTCGCTATCTTTAATAGTAATCTTAGTTGTACCAAAGGTATTTGATGCATATATATCTTTACCTTTTGAAGGAATTTTAACACTTATAGTTCCCGATGGATTAGGCGAATATATATTACTGTAATCTTCATCATTAATATACTCTTCTTGTATTTTCTTTATAGCTTGATAATGGCTTTTACTTAAATAATCTATATATAAGGAAGGTAACATAAATATAAAATAAATTAATATAAGAGCAAGAATCATTCCAGAAAGAAAGGCACTATACATAAAGGTTTTCTTAGATAAATTCATCAAATATCCTCCTTATTAAACTGATAACCTATTCCAATTACAGTTTTAATATAATTATGAGGTAGTTTTTTTCTTAAATTCTTAACATGGGCATCTATAATTCTGTCATTTGATATATAATCTTCATTAAATATTTTTATAATTAATTGTTCTCTATTAAAAACTCTATTTGGTTCCTTCATTAAAGTTTGTAATAATAAAAATTCACTTAATGTTAGGCTTAGACTTTCATTATTATAGTAAGCTTGATAAGTTTTATCATCTATATAAAGCTCGTTATTGTTATAATCATCATTTTCTTCTTTTAAGCTTCTTCTCAAAACAGCTTCTATTCTTTTTAATAATAATAAAGGTGAAAATGGCTTAATTACAAAGTCATCAGTTTTTAAATTAAAAGCCTTAAGTTGTGTTTGCTCATCACCTAAAGCAGTTAACATAATCGTAGATATATCCTTTTTGTTTTTATTTATATATTCAAGTACTTCTAATCCAGTAACCTTAGGAACCATTATATCTAATATAGCTAAATTAAAATCTTCATTTTTTAATTTTTCTATTGCTTCTTCTCCATTACATACACAAGTAACTTCATATCCTTGCATTTTCATATATTCAGTTGTAACTTCAAGTATATTAGGTTCATCTTCTAAAAATAATATTTTAATCATATTGCCTCCAATAAATTGACTATATTGTATACACTTATTATACATTAAATGTAATCATTGAAAAATATATGTAAGAAATATATAAATTCATAATTTTAAGTAATCTTCTAATACTATAAATGTAATATTGTTTAGGAGGAAAAAATTATGAAAAATGATAATAGAAAAACTAATTCTAAAGAAAATGTTTTAAGAAATGGTGTAAAGAGCCAAAATCAATATGCTAAAAATCACTATAACTTTAGTACAGAAGAACCTGGCATAAATGAAAGTGGTGCTGAAGCTAAAAAAAGAGGATTTTAGGAAAAGCTGTCTTAGGACAGCTTTTTAAATGTATAATGTAAAATGTAGAATGTAGAATTAATGAAAAAACTCCTTACGGAGTTTTAAGAAAGGGGCTGTTTAAACAGCCCCCAATTAAAAATTTTATATATTCAAATTCATTATTATTTTTTAATTGGAAGTAATTCAATATATCCTCTTGTTCCAATTGGTTCAAGCTGAATACGTGGATTTGAATTATCCCATTCATATCCTATTATTGTTGGATCATATTTTTTTATTGCTTCCCATACTTGTTCAATTGCTTCGGCATAATGTTCTTCTTCAAATGGCTCACCTTGAAACATCAAGTATTTACTTGCTGGAAGCTCAATTATATCAAAGCCATCAGGAACTACACCATTATAGTCTGCTGGAACTTCAACACCTTGTACATACTCTGATGTTCCTTCAGCAATATACTTTTTAGGTAACCATAAACATACTGGCTCTCCACTTATGGATTTTATACTCTTTAGTAATCCCCAAACATCACAGCCTACTTCTTCACTATAAGAAAAATAATCAGTAGCTTTTACACCTCGTTTAATAAGTACTCTGCGGTGAGGTTTTTCTATTATTTGAATAAATACTGTCTTTACATTAGTCATAGTCTTTTCTTTTCCTCCTTTAATTGATTTAATTCCATAAGGAGTAAAAAGATATATTGGAATGGGGTTTTGAGCATATTGCCTTGGATTACAACCAAACTCACGATAAAAAGCTCTTTGGTAACCATCTACACTTTTAAATCCTACTTCGTAGGCAACATCTATAATTTTTATCTCTTCATCACGTAACTTTATTGCTGATTTTGACAGTCTAAGCCTACGTATATAATCTGAAGGTGTAATATTTAATAATTGTGTAAATAGTTTATAAGAATACCATGGAGAATATAATGATACTCTTGCCAAATCTGCCATAGAAATATCCTCCTCTAGATGTAATTCAATATAATCTTGCATTCTTTGAATTGCTTGAATTCGTTCCTCCATTCCTTTATCACCCCTTACAAGTAAAATATACCAAATAAGAAAGCCATAACTCTCGACTATTTTTGCTATCTCTTTAATATTATTAATATAATTTAATTATACACCTATAGATTTTATTTTTATCACTATACTAATTCAATTTATTCCACATATTATTAGAATTTTCTTCATCTAATTTAAAAACAAAATTTAATCCTGAATAATATACATATCCATTCTTAAATAATCTTATTTCTGTTTTAGTTCCATCCTTCATTTTAAAAAAAATAAATTTTTGGTTTTCTTCCTTATCAAACAATTCACTTCTCAAGCTTTCATCTTCTAATGAATATGGTATTCCTTTATACATAGCATCTATAAAGTTATTTACTATATCATCTATAGTAACTTCTTTTTCTTCTATTATTCCATTATTCCAGTTATTAAAACTTTCCCATGCAGCACTTTCTAAATTGTCCTTTATATTCATCATTCCAAAAACGCCACTACCATCAATTAGTATAAAGTCATTTAAACATTCCCATAGACTAACATATTCTCCATATTCATTTTTAGTATAGGTTATTAATCTAAAACCTTCATCATAGCCCTTTGTTATATAAACTTCATCACCTTCACTGAAGGTTGCAAAATCCTTTAAAGATTCTAAATCTACATATCCAACTGAAGTTCCATTATCCTGAATTTCGCTCATTAGGTTCCATGTAACTCCTATCTTTTTATCTATTAAAGCCTTTCCTACTTCTAGAGGAAGCTCTGCGTCTTGAATAGTATAAACTCTTCCCTTATACACTAAGGTTGGTATCCTGCGAGCTTGGATATTTGCATCTATTCTTCCAAGCTCTTGTTTGGGTACATAGATTCCATCTTTACTAGGTTCTGCTTTTATATTATCACTAATATTATTTGCTAAAATATTTTTTAATCCTATTTTTTCTTTATAAAAAAAAAATTGAAACAATTAATAAAACTGCTACTATTGAAAATACTAATTTATAATTAAATTTACCTTTTCCCATACCCCTATACTCCTTATTATTTTTTACCTTATCTGATAAACTAATTAATACTTCTTTTCTTGGTTTAATATTTTCATTATCCTTTTTATAACTATCTTTAAAATTCAAGGCACTCATCTCCTTTCATTTTTTCCTTAAGCATATTTCTCCCTCTATGAAGCTGAGAACGTACTGTTGACTCCTTTATACTTAATATCTCTGCTATATTAGCTGTTGTCATATCTTCAAAATAAAATAGATGTATAACAGTTCTATACTTAATTGGTAAATCTAATACATATTTATATACTTCACTTTCTTCCTTTAATGTTATAACTATATCCTCTTCTAAAGTCGTGGTTCTTTTAAACCAAGCTGACGTTAATAAATTCTTACTTAAATTTATAGTTATCCTTATTAACCAAGCCTTTATATGTTCTTGACTTTCAAAATTAATATTAGATTTTATAAATTTCATAAAAAAATTTTGCATTATATCCTCAGCATCCTGCACACTTTTTGTTCTTGAAAAGGCTAGTCTGTATACCATGGTATTATATTTTTCTATAACTTCTAAAATAAGCTCTTCCCTAGGTAAAGAAAACTCATTCATATTCCCAATCCTCCCCCTTTCACCTTTAATACAATTTAACTCTTTAAAATGTTGCGTACTATTTAATTATATATTTTTATAAATTCATAGAAAATAAAAAAACTCACCAGTAAGATGAGTTTTTTATTTTCTATGAATTTATTTTAATTTACCTTTATAGTTACCAATACCGCCTAAGTTATATACTTTATTGAATCCATTCTTGGATAAAATATTTGCAGCATTAGAGCTTCTAGCTCCAGATGCACAATATACTATAATTTCATTCTCTTTATAAGTTTCTAAATTATTTATTTGTGAGCTTATTTGTTGAACTGGTATATTTTTTGCTTTAGGAATATGACCGCCTTTAAATTCTCCTGGAGTTCTAACATCTAATATTAAAGCATTTTTATTATTTTTAATTATGTTTTCTAATTCTTCGTTATTAATTTTTTTATACTTCTTATTTCCAAAGAAGCTTGAGAAAATTCCCATATTTATTCCTCCTCTATTTATTTATTAACTCGTTCAAAGATTTGTATGAAAAATCAATTATCTCTGCACAACTTATTTTATTTTTTTTAAGATCTTTGCATATTTCAGTGTTGAATTTTTCTCTTACTGTATTCATTAGTTCTCTAGAGTAACCCCTAGCCTCATTTATTCTTTCGTTATTTTCTCTTCCTTTTAGATACCCTATTATCATAGCTGATGCATTTACAGCACCACATATACTCCCCACTGTCATTCCAGTCCCCATACCACTACCTAATGCTACTGGTATGTCTGTATTATGTTCTTCGTTATATGCTTTAATTATTGCTTCTGCACAAGTATATCCTTGGCTGTGATGAACTGATGGTTTTGTCACTTTTAATCCCCTCTTTGATATCCAATTTTTGCTATTTGTTATATATAAGATACCATATATATTTTTATTTTATCCGTGACTTTATCACATATATTAAATAATTATTGTAATACTAATAAAAAAGGATATAGTTATTACATTCTTTGCGACCTCACAGGCTCCAAGTCGCCAGAATATAATATCTATATCCTCAAATACTAAAGGAAAGGAATTTATAAAAAAAGAAGTTAGTTTCCTAACTTCTAATTTCAATAGTTTTCATTTTCTTATAATAATAAAGTCCTAATGGAATTGCTGCTGCAAGCCATGCAACTGGATCTGCTAAGCATATACCAGTATATCCGATAAATCTAGGTAATGTAAAGGCAACAATTGCTCTTGCTATAAGTTCATATGCTCCTGCCATCATAGGAACAAAGGACTCTCCCATGCCTTGAAGAGCATTTCTATATATAAATATTAATCCTAATGGAATAAAAAATACTGCTGAATAGTTTAAACATTCTTGTGCATAAGCTAAAATAGCTGCATCTGGATTTTCTATAAATAATCCTACAAAGAATTTTCCGCCAAACACTAGTATAGCACCTGCAAGAATACTAGTAATTATAGATATTTTGGTACATTTCTTTACTCCTTCTTTTATCCTAGCATAATTTTTAGCTCCTAAGTTTTGTCCACAATATGTTGCCATAGTAACTCCAAATGTAATAGCTGGTTGCATTACTATTTGTAATACTTTAGAAGCTGCTGTATATGCAGCAATTACTGTAGAGCCAAATATATTTAAAGCTCCTTGTACTGTCATTATTCCAAGTGCAGTTATAGAAAACTGAAGTGCCATTGGAATTCCTATTTTTAAATGTTTTATATACATTGTTCTTTTAACTTTAAAATCTTCTTTTTTAAGTCTTAATATTTTATATTTTCTATATGTATATAATAAGCATAAAATACTTGATAATCCTTGAGAAATAACTGTAGCATAAGCTGCCCCTGAAACTCCCATCTTAAAGTTTACTATAAATACTATATCTAAAACTATATTTAAAATTGAAGCTATTATTAAGAAATATAATGGTGTTTTACTATCACCTAATGCTCTTAATATACTTGCAAACATATTATATGCAACTGTTGCAACTGTTCCTCCATAAATAATGATAATATAGCTATATGCATCATTTATTATATTTTCTGGAGTATTCATTAAGTTAAGTAATGGCTTTGCAAAAAGCATGCTTACAATTGTAACTATAATAGTTGCTATTAAAGATAAAACTATAGTACTTGCTGTAGCCTTTTTAAGACCAACCTCATTCTTAGCTCCAAACTTTTGAGATATTAATACAGCAAACCCACTAGTTAATCCAACAACGAAACCATTAATTAAAAAAGACATAGAACCTGTTGAACCAACTGCTGCTAATGCATCTACTCCAACAAATCTACCTACGATTATAGTATCAACCATACTATAGAACTGTTGGAATATATTCCCTATCAATAAAGGTATTGAAAACAATAATATTAATTTTACTGGACTACCAGTTGTCATATCTTTGGTTAGTTCTTTATTCATTACTTTACTCTCCTATATTATACTTTCGATTATATAGAATAACATCTTTTATTAAATTAATAAACCCTTAATTTAATATTTTTTCTTATTATAAACTATGTTATGTTAAGTAAACTTAGGCTGCCCAAAGGACAGCCTAAGTTATAGTTAATGCAACGTCTTTTTTAATTCTAATTATCCATTACGCATTATGCATTAGTTCTATCTTCTTCTATGTCTCCTAGATGAATCTCTACTTCTATCTAAATTAGAGTTCGTATTTCCATTAATGTTACTTCCATTGCTGTTTCCACCATTCATTGAGCCAAACAACATTGATAATGGATCCATTTGAGAGTTTCCTTGATTATTCATATTATTTCCACTATTAATATTTCCATTATTCATATTATTTTGTGTTCCTTGGTTTCCACCCATTAGCATACTCATTAATTGATTCATATCTACGCTACTATTATTATTAGTAGTCCCTGGATTTCTTTGTTGGTTTGGTTGTTGCATATTTAAAGTATTCATAAAGTTTGCCAAAGGATTATTCATATTGTTCATGTTATTCATATTTCTATTTTGATTAGGCATATTCATTCCATTTCCACCCATTAGCATGCTTAACAATTGAGTTATGCCATTACCTTGGTTCATATTATTCCCTTGAGGCATACCATTTCCCATGCCAGGCATTCCATTCATACCGTTCATTAGCATAGATAATGGATTGTTCATTTGTCCTTGTTGACCTTGACCTGGTCTTTGACCACCCATTCCTCCCATCATTGAGCCCATGAGCATATTCATAAGTGGGTTGCCGCCTCCCATACCAGGCATTCCTCCGCCCATTCCAGGCATTCCTCCACCCATGCCAGGCATTCCGCCTCCCATGCCGCCCATTAGACCTCTAAAAAGCATATCCATCATTTGCATATGGTTAATCTCCTATTATATTACTATTACTATATATGTATTTATCTTTATATACTTTTGCTACAAAAAAATGAAAAGGAGATATATATTATATTCTAACTATATTTTTATAAATTATTGAGTAATAAGAAATCATTATAGATGTTATTTACTTCCAATCTTTTGTTTTTCAAATATTTATTAATATCTTTATTGTTATCATAGCTTATGGATAACTTCATTTTATCTTCTATAAATCCTGTTATAAGGTATAAATTCCTTATACTATAATCCTTATGTTTTTCATAAATATCTACTTTCATTTGGTTTATTAATGAATCATAGGTCTCAATTAAATATCTTTTCATGTCTTTTATTTTATATGGTAATATGTATTTATTTGCAATCAATGTTAAAATTGATCCTATTATTACAAAAGCAATTCTTGTTAATACCATACTTAGTGTTCCACCAAGTAATGAAGCTGAAGCTACTGCTGATACAGTTATACAAATCATTTTTCCTCTATAACTTGTTGTAAAAGGATCTAAATATCCAGCCATTAATATAATAGCTGCTCTTGCAGTCTGATTTCTAAATAATGTAAAAGATAATAATACAATTGCCCCACCAATTATGGTTGCAATTATTCTATCTTTTGATCTTGATTTAGAAAATTCTGAATAAGGTTGGATTAGTGAGAATATTGTAAAGCACAACCATCTTCCTTCAGATAGATTTAATAACTTAGCAATAAATACTGTAAAGGTACCTACTATTCCTAACCTTATAGCATATCTAATTTTAGCTGAATCAATATTAAAATTCCTCTTATGTACTGTTATGTTATGGAAATGATGAGGAATTTCATAATCTGCTTTTATATTATTTTTTTCTTTTTTAGTTAAGGTATTTATTTCTGCAACTTCTTTAAGTAAATTATTAATTAATTCTATAAATTCATCTATATATATTTTTTCTATTTTTTCATTATAAGTATGATTCTTAAGTATATGAATGTTACTAGCATTAAAATCCCTATTTTTTATAACCATAACTTCATTATATACATCATTTAGCAAATCATAATAGTCTTCCTTATTTTTTAAACTACTTATATCATCAAGTAATAAATTTATTCTCTCAAGAGACCATAAAATATCTGTTACTATAATTCCATCATTAGATAAATAATAATCATCTACTCTTTTATCAAAAATCACTCTTTTCAAATAATTTATTGATTCTATTATACTTATATTTTCTTTAGTAAAATCATCATTTTTCTGAATCCCTCTAATCTTAATAAGAATATTATCGCTAATACTATTAACTATTTTACTTCCGACTTTAAAAACCTTATCTCTATTAACTATAAATTGGATTATCATTACAAATATAGTTCCAAAAATCAACGATAAGAATCTACTATATAATACTTTTCCCTCAGCAGGATAAAATAACATAAAGAAATACTGAAGACCAAAAGGAACTACAAGGGACTTTTTTAAATCATAACTAAATAAATATCCTATAATAAAAAGAGCAATAAAATTTATTATTACCCCTAAGAATATATTTTTAATTGCTAAAACTGAAAATATTAAACTAACCATATTTATAGATAATATTTTTATAAAATTTTTAGCTGGTGAGATTGTTAAATCTTTTTCCATAAGTGTTAAGGCAGTAGTAATAATAGTTACACCCATTAAAGTATTTTCTGCACCAAACATTACCTTAAATATATTTACAAAAGTTAATATAAAAATGAATATTATTGTGTTTGCTATTATTTTATTTTTCAATATTCTACCTCCTCTTCTTTATACAAGGGGAAATAATATCATAGTAAATTTTATAATTCAACAACGGTTTTTTATTAATTTTTTATTAACAATTTAATATAATAACATTAAAATTATATTATAACTGTTTATAAAAATTACATAAAGAAAATTTAAAGGAGATGCTTTCACATCTCCTTTAGATTTTCTTTCTATCACTCTTTTTCTTAAGTAATGCACTTGTATCAAGAGAATCTTTTTTGTCCTCCTTCTGAACTTCTTTCTTCTTAGGCTTATTATCTACCTTAGTTTTTTCTTTTTCTACTTTAATTTCTTCTTCTAGCTTTTCTTTTATATTCTGCTTTTCTTCTAAAATCACTTTATCTTTATGAACCTTTTCCTTCTTAATAATATTTTCTTTTTCTTTCTTTTCCTTCTTTAGCTTATTCTTATTTTTATTAAATATCTTAATAAAGTCTAAGTTTAATCTTCTATAAGCTATATCAAGCATAAATAATAGAATACTTATTACTAAAAGTGGCGTAGTTAAGTTAATTTTCTTATACTCCCTTTGAAGCTTACCTTCAAAAACTTCTTCTGGCTTATTAATAAAGGCCCCCTTAGTTTCCTTTACAACAACATCTAACTTTTCTCCATTAGTATTAAATTTATATTCATCTGAATACTGAAGAGCAAAGGCTCCTTTATAATTATTAGTAATTTCGCCATTTTCCTCTTCTCTTATATTAAAATTATAAAATCCTAATGAATTTAAAGGCACATTTGCAGAGAATTTTCCAGGTTCAGTTTGAGTCAAATCAAACTCCCCTTCTTCTCCATTTTCACCATTAAATATTCCCTTTACTTTTGCATCTTTAGAAATATTATCATTATAAAATTCAATTTTTGCCTCATTACCTTCTTGACTAATATTTAAATATCCTTCTTCTCCATACTTCGGAATAGTGAAATAAACCATATTTTTTATTAGTTGTGGTCCATATTCCCAAGTTAAATAATTTCTACTCCACTCACCATTAATATCTGAAGTAAAGCTAACTGTCCTACCTATTCCATATTGCATAGCTGCTAATATTGGTTCATCATGGCTAGAACTGAATATTTCAACTGCATTTTCCTTTATTGATGTCCCAATATATCCAAGAAGGCTTGGAATGCCATCTGAAGTTTTAACTCCTGCTAGTATTTCATGATTACTTAAAATTTTAGGAGTAAATTCTTCATTAATTATATAGGTTCCTGCTGATAATAAAACTTCCTTTGCGAATATTCTAGGTATATCAGTATAAATATCAGTATAATAACTTCTTCCTCTTCCTATAGATGCTAATTGATTTAATAAATCAGCATTAGCACCTTCCCCAACTGCAACTGTTGAAAGAGTTATATTATTGTCATTAAATCCTTGTAATAAGGTTGCATAGTTATCATATCCATAGCCATCTTGACCATCTGTTAATAGTATAGTGTGCTTTATCTTTGCATTGCTTTCAAGTTGTATATTATAGCCTTGTTCAAGGGCTGGATAAATTGATGTTCCACCTCTTATTTGAATTCCTGAAATCATTTCTTTTATAGTTTCCTTATCCCCAACTTTTTGAAGGGGTACAACTACATCATAAGTATCATCAAAGGCTATAACTGATATTTCATCTACTTCCCTTAGATTTTCTAAAGCCTTCATAGCAGCTTCTTTAGCTAAGGTTAATTTACTTACTCCTCCGCCTTCTGCACTCATACTTCCAGACTTATCTATAATTAAATTAATACTTATAGCAGGTACTTCATTCTTTCCCCTCTTATCCATATAAACTGGTAGTACTTTTTCTAAAGATGTATCTTTATAACCACCTAATGCATAGGAGTCTTCTCCTCCAAAGGTTATAAGACCTCCACCATAATCTTTAACATAACTTTCAATGTTCTCCATAAAACCATTAGTTAAATCATCTCTATGAACATCATTAAAGACTATTGTCTTATATTCAAGCATTTCATTTAAAGTACTAGGAGATGCCCCAGGGGACACTATTTTTACATTTGCACCAGATTTTGTAAGTATTTCTTCTAGTGCCTTAGAATCTCCATTTATTCCATTAACAAGAAGTATAGTAGGTCTATCTATTACATTAGTATAGGTGCTATATTCATTATTAGATTTATTGATATCTCCATCAGCTTCAATTAATACTCTATATCCTTTAAATCCTCCAGAGTCTTGCTTATCTTTAAATACAAAAGAGTTTTTCCCCTTTTGTATTTGAACTTCCTGTTCACCAACTTTAGTTCTACCAGAAAATAATGATAGCTTGGCTTTCGTTGCATAATTAGATTTAATGTCTATAGAAACTGAAAATTCTTCACCAACAGATATATTATCAGGTACCTTTACGCTATCTACATAAACTTCATTACCTTTTTCACCAGTTACCTTATATACTTTTAAATCTATTTTTTGCTCATTTATTAAAGGAATGGTTTTTAATATGTCTCCCTGATTTTCTTCACCATCAGTAATTAATACTATTCTCTTTGATCCACCTCTTTCAAATAAACTTAAAGCTCTTTCAACAGCTTCTTGAATATTGGTAGCTGTATCTATTGGTTTTTCATTAATAGATTTATACTCCTTCTTTCTATTTAACACCTTATCTACAACAGAATTATCTCCAAATAAGACTACCCCAGCTTTATTTCCTCTTGGAATTTTCTCTAAAGCTGTAGATATAAAATCTTTTCCAGAGTCTTCAAAATCGTAAAGACTTTCTGAAACATCCAATAAAAATACTGTTGAAATATTTCTTCCTTTTAAATTTAAAGTAATATTTCCTAAAGCTAATATTAATAAAGTAAATATTATAGTTCTACTTATAAATATAACTATTTCATTTTTATTCCAAGGTTTATATTTTTTAAAACTATAGTACATAAAGGCAAGAACTATTGGAATAAATATTAAAAAGTATAAGTTTCCTATTTCTATCTTCATATTCTTACCTCCTAATTTCCTCGTTTATACATTATCCACTCAAAAGCTACTACTGAAATTGCTAAAATTATAAGTAAAGGAGAAATATTTAAACCCCTCTTTAAATCTGATTTTACATTAGCTATATTTTCACTTTCACTGATATTATTAATGCTTGTATTACCTTCTTTTTCTGAAGGGAAATTTACTGAAAACATTTCTTTTTCTTCTAATGAATTCAATTTATATATACCAAGAGAATTATCTTCTCTTATCTCATCACCTGAAGAAATCTCTAAAGTATCTCCATTGGGATAAGCTACTGTAATAGCTGCATCTAAAGATAGCCCCTTAGCAATAATTTTTTCACCTGCTTTAAAGTTATTTTTATAAACCATTCCACTTGAAATTAGATTCTCTCCTAGTTCATACATTAAAATTGGAAATTCCTTTTTAAGTGGAAAATCACTATTATGAAGATCAAAGGATAAGGCAGCTATTTTCCTTCCATCAACTTCTCCCTTAAACCCTATAAAGTCTTCATCAATATTTAGGAATCCTCTTCCATAGTAAGGTATTTCAATGGAATTATACTTAGCAGCTGTAAAGGTAGTGTCCTCTAAATATTTAGAAACCTCTCCAATAACAGCCTTAGCATCTCCACCTTCTCCACCAGAAATTACATTAAAGAATTCATTTGAAGAAGGATTAATAAATAATATACTTCCTTTAGATGGAATAATATCTGGAGTAATACCATCAAATACATATAAATCATAGTTATCAGCACTAGTTAAATTAGAGGCACTATTAGTCTTATAAACTTCAGTATTTTGAATACTGCTAAATGCTTTTTCTAAAAACAAGTTTTCTTCTGTTACAATAAGAACCTTATTTACTTTTTTCTTTCCAATAACATGATTATAAGTATTATCTTCTAAAATCATATCTTTCCTAGAAAGTTCCCCTCTTAATACTTCAGACTTAATTGAAGGCAAATCAAAGGTTAATGTTTTATTCTCATCTTCATTAAGTTCTAAAGCTTCTACTGTTATAAGCTCTTCGCCATCATAAAGAGAAAAATCTCCAGAATAATCCCCTGATCCTCTGTTAGTAATAGTTGCAATTACTCTTACCTTATCCTCTAAGAATTTATTAGAAATATTGTCTATAGAAGCATTTACTCCTGAATTAGCTAAGGATACTACTTTTCCATTAACATCTCCTAAGGAAAAATCTTTATCAGTAATTGCAATTACTTCATATTCTTCCTCTATACCTTCACCTATGGCTTTAACAAAGGATAAAATTTCATTTATTTCTCCAGTGTTATAGCTTTGGGATATTGATGAAATTATTTCATTAGATATTTCCTTATTGAAATCTCCATTTTGAAGTAAATTACTGTTCCCATCAAAGGATATAATATAAGTATTGGTGTCATCCTTAGTAGAAGATAAAACTTCCTTTGCTAATTTTTTTGCTTCCTCTAATCTAGTCCCATCTCCATACTCTGCAGCCATGCTTGCAGTATTATCTATTACTAAAATTATATTTTTATATGTTTTCCCTCCAAAATTTAAAAATGGCCTCATTAAACTAAATATTAATAATAGTAGTATTATTATTTGTAAAAGTAACATTATATTTTTTCTTAGTTTTTCCCAGGGTGTATTAGCCCTTGTATTCTTATAAACTTCATTCCACAAAAGAGTTGAAGAAATAACTTCTTCTCTATACTTTCTTTTTAATATATATAATAATATTAAAAGAGGAATAGTTATCAGTAAAAACAATGGCCATAAGTTAGTAAATCCCATAACGTTTTCCCCCTAATAAAGTACTCTTTTCTTACTAAACTCACCTAATATAATTTCTTCTATTTCCATAGATGAGCTAACACTTATAAATTTTCCACCATATTTTTTAACTAAATCTTCTAAAGATTTTTTATATACTTTCAAAGCCTTCTTATATTCCTTTATTACATTTGGAGTTAAGCTCATTTTAACAGATTCATTAGTTTCAGAATCTATAAATGTTATTTCATTATTGAAATCTGGATTTATTTCTTCATCAGAAAGAATTTGAACTAAAATTATTTCTTGCTTTTTAAAGGCTAAATATTTTAATGAATCTTCTAAATCCTTTAATCCATAGTTATTTAAAAAGTCTGAAACTATTACTGAAACCCCTCTATTTGATAAAGGTCTCTTTTTTATACTTTTAGTTAAATTTGTACTTCCTTTAAACTCTAAAGTATCAAGTTCTCTAAGTATTCTTTGAAAGGCCTTATTTCCGGCTGCTGATTTAATATTTTCTATATTTCCACTTTCCATAGTAGAAATATTTACCCTATCTAAATTATTTAATGCAATATAACTTAAGGCAGCAACTACCTTTAATGCAGTATCCTTTTTATTTATTAATCCATAATCCATGGACTTAGATTTATCTATAAAAAAGTTAAATACGCCTTCTCTTTCTTCCATAAAGACCTTAACAAAAAACTTATCAAATCTTCCATAGGCATTCCAATCTATCCTTCTAAAGTCATCTCCTGGTGCATAATCTCTATAATCAGAAAACTCTACAGAGACACCCTTTGCCTTAGATTTTCTTCCTCCTTGAGTGCCAGATGAAAGTTTAAAATTAATATGCATATTAATTTTATTTAGCTTTTTAAAAAAGTCTTCATTAAATAACCTTTCACCCATTATCTACATAACCTTTAAATCTTCTAATAAGCTTTCTATAATACTTTCTACAGTTAACCCTTCAGTTATAGCATCAAAATTTAATATTATTCTATGTCTTAAAACAGGATAAGCTAGTTCCTTAATATCTTCAAAAGAAACATTTAACCTTCCCTCCATTACTGCTCTTACCTTTGCTCCACTAATAATACCTTGAGCCGCTCTTGGACTTGCTCCTGCTTCTACATATTTTTTAACTATTTCAGTGCCATCTTCTATTTCTGGATGAGTTGCTAGTATTAATTTTAAAGCATATTCCATAACAGAATCTGCAATTTTTACTTCCCTTATTAATTCTCTTATTCTTAATATTTCATCACCTTCAAGAACTGGATTAATTTCAGTTTTATCATTTGTTAGTGTTAAATCCATTATGGCTTTTAATTCTTGTAAATTAGGAAAATCCACATTTAATTTAAATAAAAATCTATCTAATTGAGCTTCAGGAAGTGGATAAGTTCCTTCTTGTTCAATAGGATTTTGAGTTGCAAGGACCATAAAAGGCTTTGACATATCATAAGTCTTCTTACCTACAGTAACTGTTTTTTCTCCCATTGCTTCAAGTAAAGCTGATTGTGTTTTTGGAGTAGCTCTATTTATTTCATCTGCTAATAAAAGATTTGTAAATACGGGTCCTTTTTCAAACTTAAATAAAGTCTTATCCCCTTCCTTAACAACTATATTTGTACCAACTACATCTGCTGGCATTAAGTCTGGAGTAAATTGAATTCTTGAAAACTTCAAATTCAATACCTTCCCAATGGTCTTAACTAACTGTGTTTTTCCCATTCCAGGCATACCTTCTAAAAGTACATTACCATCAGCAAATATAGCTATTAAAACATCTCTAATTATTGATTTTTGACCTATTATTCCTTTAGATATTTCTTCTTCACATTTTCTTATTTTTTCTGATACTTCTATTATTTCCTTGTCATTTATTTCCATCTTATTCACCCCTTAGTTTAATCCTTCGAAATAATCCTTTATAAGATCCTTTAGACTTTCTGGTAAATTACTATTATTTGCTCCTTCTAAAGCACTATTTGTATAATCTCCAATTACCTTATCGTAATCAATTTTACTTCCATCTAAATTAAATCCATTTTCAGAATCTATACTTTGAGAATCGCCATCCTCATTTTTATTTCCAGTTAAGTTCTTATCATTTCCAAGGTCTCTTCCTGGAATATAAACTTGCTCTCCTTTTTTATTATCTATATCATTTTCATTTCCTTCATTGCTACCAGTGTCCCAGCCTGTTCCACCTTGGCCAGAACCACCTTGACCTTGACCATTTCCATTACCTTGGCCTTCTCCTTCTCCAGAGCCTTGGCCTTCTCCTTCTCCAGAGCCTTGACCTTCTCCTTCTCCAGAGCCTTGACCTTCTCCTTCTCCTGAGCCCTCTCCATTTCCATCTTTTTTCTTGCCTTCACTATTATTTTGAGAGTTTTCAATAGCTTCTTTTAAGCTTTCTGCATCAATTTTCCCATCTAAAACAGAATTTGAAGCATTTTCTAAGGCTTCTTTTAAATTTTCATCATTTACACCTTCAGATGCACTTGCAAGTGCCTTTGATAAGTTATTTAGTTCACTGGAGCTCATCTTTCCTAAAGATTTTTTTAAATCTCCTAAGGCTTTCTCCAAGGCTTCCTTATCCTTTGATAAAATTGCCTCTGCTAAGTCTTTACCCTCTTTCTTTTTCATAAGATCATTTACAAGTTTATTTAAATCCTTCTTAGCTTCCTCTTCCTTTTCCTTATTAAACTTATCTAATAAATTTTTCTGCATATTATCTATAGCAGACTTACTTTTATCATTTTTAGATTTATCCTTTGCATCCTCTAATTTCTTTTCCATTCTTTCTAAGGTTTTATTAACATCAAGCTTCTTTTCGCTTTCTTTTAATTCCTTCTTCGCATCTTCTAATATCTTTTTTATTGATTCCTTTTCTTCTTCTGATAAATCCTCTAGCTTATCTACTTTTTTCTTTTCTTCTTCCACTTTTTTTATATATTCTTGCTGATATTTATTAAATTCCCTAATATTATTGGCTTCCTTTTTTGCTGATGTATCTATAAAAGAAGTGAAAATACATAATCCAATTAAAGCTATTACTAAAAGGATTTGCTTTCTATCAATAGAAATTTTAAGATTTTCCTTTATATTAAAACTTCTTATAAATTTTAAAGTATCATTTTTTTGAGCTATAGAAATACTATCTTCATCATTAATAAATTCTAAAGAAGTTGTAACTCTTTCCTTTAATCCCTTTGAATCTACTATTAATGCTACCTTCTTATTATCAGGGGCTTTAATAAATCCCAAAATAACTATAGATATTAATCCTATTAATAAAATTATTAAAGAAATCTCTTCTATATATGGAATAGTTATAAATAAAGATATTAAAAGTAAAGATAGTATTAAGCATAATAGGTATTTTAAACCTATTATGCTTAAATTAATTATAAAGTTAGCTTTAATTCTTTTTGATGCCTTTTTTATAAAGGTTAATATTTCATTATTTAAAGAATTCATAGCTTTACTCCTTTACTTTTTTCTTAGCCTTTCCTTTTCTGACTTTATTCAATATTACTTTCCCTTTTAATGGATTCAATCTTCTTGCTGCAAAATATATGAAGATAAAACTTAAAACTAATTGTATAGCTATACTAATGTAATCTGCATATTCATTAATTCCCATTTGTCCTAGGGCATAAAGAGAATTTCCTCCAAATCCAACTTGATTAGATAACATAATAAAGAATCCTGTAGCAGGACTTAAGTATGCAATAATAGGTATCTGCGGAGTATTATTACCACTATATACACCATTATATGAATTAAGCATTACCATAATAAATGCAATAACTATTGTTCCAACAAATATAAATAAAACTAAGGCATAAGTTAATGCTGTCGCTGCTTTAGAGGTTTTAGAATAGGAAGAAATAAATACTCCTATAGATCCAACAAATATTGTATTTATTATAAATGAACCTGTTAAAATTAATATATTACTTAGCTTCACACCACCAACTAATCCACAAATTGCGTATAAAGGTATTGTACATATTACTAACATAATTACCTTCAATGAAGAAGCTGAAAGCTTACCGAATATTATTTGAAGTGGAGTTAATCTAGTTGATAATAAAATATCTAAAGTTTGCTTTTCTCTTTCAGAGCAAATAGATGTTGCAGTTAGGGATGGTACTATAAACATCAATAATACAGCTTGAATTATTGCCATTGTTATATATAAAGTAACTGCTCCCTGTAGATTTATTCCTGAAGAATAAACATCTCTACTATACTCATTATAAAATATTAAGACTCCTACTGCTAAAACTGATATATAAAGTAATATCATCAATGAAAATCTAAAGGTTCTTACTGATAATTTACTTTCATTTCTTAATACTGGATTTACTCTCATAGTCTTTTCCTCCCCCTTTAATTATTTTCCTCTGTTATTTGAATGAA
>Ga0129315_1000668_pt1 | contig 22965 bp, 35 predicted proteins | sample Cm827metagenome_FD_94432 | JGI IMG/M metagenome (GOLD analysis project Ga0129315, IMG submission 94432) | Eastern black-and-white colobus group fecal microbial communities from Wisconsin, USA - Cm827 metagenome | ecosystem: Host-associated > Mammals > Digestive system > Large intestine > Fecal...
CCAGATACGCGGCGTCCTACCGGCTGCGCTGCCTGATCTACTGCGCAACCACGCGCTCCTCGCTCTACGGCAGGTACGCCCATTCCGATTCGTTTCTCATTTGCTCGCCTCCTCGTTCAGCAGCCAGTGGATCAGCTGCTCCTTTTCTGCGCTCTTTCGATTTTGCAGAACGCGTCTCAGACATTCTGCGTCAGCGAACCCCTTGCCGCCGATATGCGTTCCCACAGGAACTGCAAAGATCCTTTTTCCTTGACAGCGCTGCGCGATTCTCTGCGGATGATTGACTTTCAGGCATTTGGCCACGTCCAGCAGCGGATAGTACAGCCTGCCCTCGTACTCGTACGCCACCAGCGCGCCGTATTCCTCGCATTGGAACACGCGGGGCTTTCCCTCCAGATCGATGCGCACGAGCTCTTCTTCCTTGGCGCCCGCCATCTCCGCCAGCTCCTTCTGCGAGCAGTACTGCTGTCGTTCCTGCTCGGTCAGCAGCTCCATGCAGCGAGTATAGCTTTCGTCAAAGTGCTCCTGAACCTCCTTGAGCGATATTTCCATCTCGCCCTCGCCGCGCCTGCGGCGACAGTAGGGGACGGTATACTGATTCCGCTCCGTGCCGTAGTGCCCGCTGGCGGTCAGGTAGTGTCCGCCGATGCGCCGCTGGATTTTCCTTGCAGCCAGAAGCTGCAATATGCCGTTTGCCACAGCATTGCGGCTGCTCCCGATCTGCTTTGCGATCTCCACATAGGAGATGGCGGACAGGCCGCAGCGGTTCATGGCGGTCAGCAGAAAGAGGATCCGCTTCCGCGACCGGCAGCCGGCGGATGCAATCATCCGCGCGTCCGAGCTGCTCAGGGAGAATCGACTGCGGAGGCTTGAGCCGCGCAGCTCGAATCGCTCCGAGAACACCCAGTCCAGCATTTCCTCCGTTTCGCGCAGAACCGTTTCCCGATCCGAGTGAATCAGCGCAGGATCCTGTTCTTCATACCACTCAAGCATGGCCTTCCTGCACTCCTCGCGGCTGCGCCCCTGCGTGCGCATATAGACCGCAATGCTGCGCATCTGATTGTGGCGGGTTCCCGTTTCGGTGAGCGGATCCGAGCTGCGCTTATCATTGGGGGATGCGGCGCTCTTTTTTGCTTCCAGCTTCTGCGATGCGCTGAGGGCAAGATTTGCAGGGATAATTGCGTCCAAAGAGGCTGCGGGAATCTGCTGAACGTCCAGCAGGTATCCCGCGTCTTCAATGGGCTCCTATGTATCCGGCTTCGCGAACCAGCATATATTGCCTGTCTTTCCATGTACGGAGAGCGGGAGCTTGACCGCGTTCCCGGGCAGCGGGCGAAACTCCACCTTCTGCGGATCCAGCTCCCGATGACGGATGACCAGCTCGTACAGAGCGTACAGCCGATTGGTATAGACCAGATGGTCGAAGAACAGTTCCACGTGGTAGCCCTTCCCGCCGCTGAAGGAGACGTAGATCCGGTCTTTCGGAATCCCGAGCACCGTCAGGCCGTCGATGACTGCATGGACGGTCTCGGCGGATCCGTCGTCTACGTCAAAGCAGATGAACTTGCTGGCGTGGGGGCCTGCGAAGACGGCGACGGCATACTTCTGCCGGAGGTGGTTGGCTACCATGCCGTCCGTCAGTTGGGTAAAAGTCCCATCCTTGCGCTTGGGCATGAACAATGCACCGTCTGGCATGATCATCACAAAGCGTTTCCGGTAAGAGAGATAAAGGACGCTCATTTTCCTGGTCAGGGCCTTCAGAAGTTCCCGTTCTATTTTTATCATTGTCGTTCCTCCTCGTATGGGATAGTCCCTTATAGTAATACGGTTTTGAATTCCGTAACCTAAGGTGTCTTTCTGTTGTTTTCGTTTTCAGTATTGTAGTATTTCAAAGACTTCCTTCACCCCTCATGTTTCCTTGCATAACAGAACCGCCTGAAGCATCGCATCCCCGCAATAGGATCGACGCCTTGCTGAGATTTCTCCCGTGTTGGATAGCGTCTTATCATCAACTGTAATTTAAAACCCTAAAGATTAAGGTGGCTTTTCATTCCCCTAGTTATATTATCTGGAATCAATATTCTTCAAAGACTTCCTTCCAGACGCTCCCTTCTCCGATAGCGCTTTAATTGCAAAACATCCGTCAGAAACGCTCTGCCTGTGCATCGATCACCTCTCTCCACTCAGGCATACGGAACGCGGCTTCGGTCTGTCCCTCCTGCAACATCCCTCACTATGTATGAGTACCTTTTTCGACCAAAACTTGCAGATAAAAATAAATTTTACTCACATCCTATACCGCATAACATGCAGGACGCTTTTTTACCCCCGCGGTGCCCGAAACAGCGTATGATATTTCGTAAAATAATTCTCAAAATATTGCACAGATTGATTCCTTCGGGTATAATAAAGGCGGAAAGGAGCTGAGACAAATGGCAATCATCAACCCTGTTTCTGATTTGCGAAACTATAACACCGTGCTGGAGCAGGTCTCCGCAGGCTCGCCGGTCTATCTGACGGTCAACGGCCGCGGCAGGTATACCATCCGGGATATCGCAGACGACGAGGAATTTGAAAAAACGAAAGCCATGCTTCGCCTGATGTGCGAGCTGAACGAAGGACGGCGTTCGGGAGAGGAAGAAGGCTGGACGTCTGAAGAGGAAGTTCGCGCCCGCTTTCATGAAAAGAACAGATGAAATGCAGGATTCAGTATGCTCCTCTTGCAATCCAGGATCTGGAACGCGTCTGGTCAGAAGTCTGCGAAGCCTCCAAAGATCCGGAAGTCGCAGCCCGCTATGTGGACGATCTCATGGATCGTATTTCCGCCAAGAAGGATTTCCCCAAGTCCGGCTCGCCCCTGTACTATGAGGGCAGCTTTACCGGCTACTATTTTGTCACCTTCAAGGCCTATATCGCTTTCTACCGCGTGCAGGAGGATCGGATCCTGGTCGACCGCGTCGTATACGCAAAAAGCGACTACATCCGAACACTTTTCCGCCGCCTCAATCCATAAGCAAACCCGCCCTATGAGCGCCTGCCAGACCGCAGGCGTTTTTCTTATGCCTTTTTCCCCCAAAAAAATCGTCGGGACATTCCCCCGAAAAACCTTCATTATAGAATGATATTTTACTGCTTTTGTGAGAAAAACACCTGCTTTCCCGATGGCTTCCCGATGATAAATGAAGCTGAATCGTTCCTGTTTTTGCGGCCGGTTCGAATCACCGGACTTTCTTCTTATTTATAGGCTGTTTTTCTCGAAGCTGCTTAGACGAGATCAGACGCGCTCAGCGAAGCGGAAAACTGCTCAGGCGGCAATATCACTTCCATATCTCGCCTACCCATTCAGGATGTTGTGCAACAGGCACAGGGGTTAGCTGGAGATGTCTTGCTTTTCAGACGTAAAAGGCAACATAACATAGCATTGTATTGCCTTTTCAGCTTTCCAACGTTTCCGCGGTTCCTGCTTTCCGTTTTGCCTTTTCGCCCATGCAGCCGTGTCCCGTTCAATGCGCGGACCTTGACGGCGTTTCGATGGTTCACGAAAAATCAACGCGCTTTCCCGTCCCGAAAACGCGCCTTTTCCCGCGTTCATGTTCCCGAAAAGCGGCGAAAAGGACGGCGAAAAAAGCGCCTCAGGACACGAAAATCAGCCCTCGCACGCGCGTATAGTAGGCTTTTGCCAATTTCAAAACCTGTCAACCCGGAATGTTGCACAAAGTTTTGTCATGCCTGTCAGGTACATCCGCCCTGAAAAATCAGCGTCAAAAATCCTCTGAAAAATTTTTTGCTTCTAAAGAGCCGCGAAAAAGCGCCCATGTGCGTCGCTGCTGCGGGATATGGGGCGGCGAAAAAATCATGTGCTATGCTTGTTCTGCCGAACGGCGCGGCACCAAACCGAACCGAACGGCGGCACGATGAACCGAACGACGTGAAAGGGGGGATGCAGATTCAAGCGGTCACGGCTGATTGCGACACTTGCCCACAATGTCAACTGTGGGGGTAACGCAAACCGATTGCGGCGCGTCAAGTGCAAGGCTTGACAGGCGGTCACTTTATAACCTGCACCATGATTCCCATGGGCGGCGATAGGCGGGAAAGCGCAGTAAAGGCTGTTTTGTGGGCATGGGGAAAGAATTGAATAGCGTATGACGAAACACGCGGCACGACGTGCAGGGATCTTTCACGATGTGGGCATAGGTTGCACTGTATGTTCACGCCCATGGTTTGCGATACGGCACAGGTGTACCTGTCTGTTGGGACAGGCTGTCAAGGATTGCAGGATAACCATAGGCATGAACAGGTGGGAATTATGCTCAATGCGACTCGTTTTGCCCTGCGATTGGTGACGGAATCAGCCTATCTCTGTCTGGATTTAGGAATCAGTCTCTGCGTGAATTGTCATGCGTGGGACTTGCCCATGTCGTAAAAAGGGCGTGGGCTGTCTGTCTCTGCGGTAAAAGTCCGCAGACTGATGACGGCATGAGCCGAAACAGACAAATCGACGAACATGAAAGGGGTATCACTATGTCCAAGAAGAATGTCAACGCCACCACCAGCACCACCACCGCCATGACCGCCGCCGAATTCAAGCAGAAGTCCTATGACGCCTACCTTGCCTATGTGGAATTCATCGAGGGCAAGAAGTCCATCCTTGAGACCGTGGAAGCGCTGTCTCCGCTCATGTCTGCCTACGGCTTTGCCTTGACCGTGGACAACCTCGCGAACCTGCTGACCGTCAAGATGACCGCCTATGGCAAGGATAAGGGCGAACAGGCGAAAAAAGTAAAATCCATCTCCACGTTCCGCGCTTTCGTCAAGGGCGGCTGGATGGACGTGCAGAACGCCCCTGTCCACTCCAACGCTGGCAAGAATCCCGCCGACGCGAAAGCCAAGTCTGCCGTCAAGAAGCCCACAAAAGCCGAACTGGAAGCCGAAATCGCCGCCCTCCGCGCCAAGCTGGAAGCCTCTGCCGCCGCGTCCAACACCGAAGAAAAGGCGGCGTAACACTGCCTCCATGCCCTGCCCGATCTTCCCACGGCGGCTCTGTCCCTGCGATGGAGCCGCCTTTTTATGCTCTCAAACCGCTCGACGAGTCTATGTAAATTACGACGAAGCGCCCTTCGTAGGCGTCGCGGGATCTCAATGCTTACAGGATAGGGGGTGACTCTATGAAACGATTCCTGTTCACGGCGGCGCTCTGCCTGCTGATTGCAGCGGTCACGTTTGCCTATTCGATCTGCTGGGCGATGCCCCATGTGCAGGTCGCTGTCCATGGCGACGAAGCCGCGCTTTCTCTGTGCGGCAATACGTGGGTTCACGGCGCTGAGTAGGCGCACAATGGAGCGTAATGGGCGCAAATTGAAAAAATGCAGGAAAGGAGGAATTTTGATGCGGAAATTGAGCAATGCAGACCTGCATAACTATGCGGGATCCATCGACGCAAAGCTGTATCCGTACTTCTGTGCGGAAACGGGAGAGCTGGCGGCAAATCTGCGGTATGTCATTCGGGCAACCGTCAGCGACTGGCGCAGATGCGGGATTCGCCACGCGTGGCAGAGAACGCGCCGCTGGCAGAAGTGACGCGGCAGCCGCTCAAGCGGCACAGCACTCTTTTTTTACTGCGGAGTTTAGTAATACTAAACTTGCGATCTGTAATTCCTAAACAGGAGGCGAATTATGAAGAAGTACACGCTGTATTGCGGACTCAACGATAAGGACAGCAGGAAGCAGGAAATCAGCACGCCGGAAGCGGCGCAGGTCATCCGCAGCGCCTGTCTGCACCATGCGGAGGGTGCGACGATCTATGAAGCGGACGGCGTCTATCGGCACGAGGACGGTCAGCAGGTATCGGAAAGGACGCTCCGCGTGGAACTGCTGATGGTGGAAGAAGGCGCGGTCAGGCGCATCGTGGATTTTCTGAAGGCGGCGCTCAATCAGGAATCCATCGCCGTACAGATGCAGGACGTGGCGTCCGCGCTTTGGTAAACGCCATGAACGCGGAAATACAGGCGCTGTATCGGGCAATCCTGCGCGACCTTCGGCGCGACGGCGAAAGCAGCCGTGTCCTCTGCGGCAGGCGCTATGACTTTCTCTACTCGGACTACGGCACGGAAGTTGTCTGTGACGGCAAGTTTCTGTGCGAAATCTCCCACGACTGGGAGCTGGAAGAACTGCTCATGGATTTGAGCGGCGAATAAAAGCATTGCGGAAAATCCACGCAACTCAAGACACATCACACAATTTGAGGAGGCAAACCCATGGCACAGCAAATCATGTTCAAGGTTCAGAACGAATCCCTGCGCGCTTATATGCGCGGCAAGCGTTCCTTCAAGCTCTTCGGTGTCACGTTCACGATCCGGCACGCCCACGACAACGAGTATCAGGTGCTCCTGCCCGACCTGTGCGAAATCTTCCGTTTGCAGGACTGCGGCAGCGGCGACGTGCGGCTCTACGTCGTCTGAGGATAGAAACCCGCGGGAAATTTGGGCAGACGCTGCAAGTTTCCCGCAAAAAAGGTACTCATTATAGCGAGGGGGTATTTTATGGACTTCATCGGCAGCTTCGGCAATCCCAATTTGCCGGACATTCTGTTCAGCGCGGAGCGGTGGGACGACCTCATCGCCCTGCGAACCTACGATCGCGCCCACGGCAGAAAGGGGCGCTTTCTGATTCTCACGGACGCATTGCAGGCGTGGCTGGACGGTGACCGCGAGCGTCCCTTCTGCGATTCGGATTGCGGGAGCTTTCTGATTCTGCGCCTGCACGGCGGCATCTGCAGGATGCACATCGTCTGGCTGTCCACCTATGGAAAAGGCGAACTGCACGGCGTTCAGCAGAATGTGGAAATTCCGGAAAACCAGCTTCTTGCGCTCATGCAGGACGGCGCGCCGATTCGCCGCCTCTGCAGGCCGCAGACGGGCAGCGTGCATTTTGACGCCAGACCCAGCGCCCGAGTCATTCGCGGCGTCCTCAGCAATAAGCGCAAGCGGCGCGCATTCAACAAAGCCATGCGGGACAACTTCCGATGGAAGGACCACAGCCGCGTCACGCTCTATCCCGACGGCTCGGACAGCTTCTATTTCGAAGCCAGCGGCGACTGGCCGATGTGCGGCGGTCTGATTCTGCACGAGGAAGAGGTTCGCACTCCACGCGGCAGTTTTCCCAAGCTCTACTACGGCATTCACACCTGAAGGAGACAAACGATTCAAGCCAGGGAGGAAAAAACACATGGGCTACTACATGGAACAATTCGATCAGGCATTCCGCATCGCGGCTGAGAACAAGGCAGCTGCCTTTGAAGCGCTGAAGGGCTGGGCGAAGAAGGAGGCGGAGCGAAACGCCATCCTTTACGCCCATCTTGACCGCTCGCCCATCGGGAACGTGCCGGAACTGGAGGACGCGCTTTCTGAACTGGAATGGGAAGCCGGCACGGACGACGGCGGCAGCATCACCGAAATGCGCTTCTGCGGCGAAAAGCTGCACGACGAGGACGAGTGGCTGGACGCCATTGCGCCGCACGTGGACAAAGGCTCTCAGCTGATGATGCGCGGCGAGGACGGCTGCTGCTGGTGCTGGTACTTTGACGGCGAGAACTGCACGACCTATCCCGGTGAGGTCGTCTTTCCCGGCATGCCCGAAGACGAGAACGCGGCCATCTACACCCATGACGAAGCGGCGCTGATCGTCGAGGAATTCGAAAACGCGCTGGAAAAATACGGCGTCCGGCTGCCCAGCCCGGAGGACGACGAGCGGGACGCGGACAACGAAGCTGCGCTTTACGGGAGCACCTACAGCGATCTGCTCGACGCCGTGGAAGAGATGCTGATCGACCTGCTGAACCGCCATGTGGTCGGCGCGCCGGTTGCCGCGTATGCATTTTCCGGAAAAATCTGAAAGGAGCGAATGATATGTCAGAAACCAACGCCCGATTCTTTCGGGATCAGAATCATCCCGACGAACTCATTTCGATGGAGCAGCTCAAGCGGGAATACGGCGAACAGATCGCCGACGGAAGCCTTGATCCCGACGAAGTAAGCTTTTCGCAGCACCTGTTCAATTCCATGGAGGCGCAGGGCGGCACGCTCAGAGAGGTGCAGCCCGAACCTGAAAAGAAGGGCTCCTATTTCTTCATGATCCGCGAGACGCTGACGCTGAACGTCTCTGTCGAAGCGGATTCCTTTGAGGAAGCCCGGCAGCGGGTGGAAGCGCAGTACGGCAACGGCGAGTTCGATCTCGACCGCAACTGTTATGCCGGAGTCGAATTCCGCCCCGGCTGCTCCGAGTGCGGCTCTGATTTTGATGAAGATGACAACGATCTGCGGGAGGTCAACGAGGGTACGCCCATGGCGATGATGCTCTGCGACCGCTGCGTTGCGGATCTGGAGGACAGCGGGAAAATCACCCGCTGCGAGTGCTGCGGGGATCTGTTTTCGCCGGCACGGCTGAAAATCAACCCTGAAAATGGCTTGCAGGAGATCTGCCCGCTCTGCGGCGAGGTCTGGTGCGAATGAGAAAGGACGGCGATACGATGGGACACTCTGATGTGGTTGGCATTCTGTTCCGGCACGGCGAGGACGACTTCTCGCTCTGGCAGCCCGAAAATGATCCGCGCTTTGCGGACTTCCTCAAAAGCCACGAGACGGAAGGCGCCTCCGTTCGCGGAAGCGGCGCCGAAATCCTCTCGGAAGTACGGGATGTGCTCCATATGGAAAGAAACGTGGTTCACGTCATCGTGTATTCCGATTGCGACGGCGAGTATGTGGGACTGGACGTGTTCGACAGCTTCGACGCGGCTCTCGCGCAGTACAAAAAGCGGCTCAAGGAAACCCGTGACGACAATCCCGACTGGGTGACGGAGCTGGAGCACGACGAGGCGGGCGGCGCGCTTTGCTTCCGTGACCGATCGGGCTACGAGGTGTTCTACCGCCGCGAAACGGTGCAGTCGGCGCGACGGAGGTGACCCGGATGCCCTATGTATGGATGGAACCCGCGGCGTATCTTTCGCACGGCGGCGTGACGATTTATCACATCTACAAGAACAATTTCGAAGAGGAGGGCGTGCGGGAAAACTGGTTCACCACCGACGTCTGCGGCGGCGACTGCGACGATCCCTGCGCCTTCGATATCCGCGACCTGAGTACTTACGCAAAGGACAAGCCCTATGCGCGGATTCTGTGCGAAGCCATTGACTGCGGCGAGCTTCAGCAGGAAATGCCGGTGAACGAAAGGGAGGTGCAATCATGAACGAGCAGATTCTGATCTTCCACTACCCCGAATCCGACTGGGGCGACGATCTGGTCGGCTTCCGACTGCCGGAGGGCTGCGAACCCATGCGGCTGCTGGACGAACTGAACGATCAGCAGGACGTCCTTTCCGCCGCCGATTACGATTCCCTGCAGGACTATGCGGACGCCGTCTGCAACGCCGCGGCCCAGGCGCTCGGCGCGACGTGGCGCTACGTCCCCCAGTGCGGCACGCTCGAATTTCGTTACGAATGAAGGAGGTCTTTTCATGAGCCATTTTTCCGTCGCCGTCTTTTCCCATCACCCTGAGGACGTCGAGGAGCTGCTCGCGCCCTATAATGAGCAGACTGAAGACGAGGCATATATCGAATTTGAGACTGCCTGCGAATCCATGGCGGAAATCCGCGCCAAATATGCGCTGGAGAAGCGGGATGGCGAGAGCTTCGACGCCTTCCTGAGCCGCTGGTACGGCTATACCTACAGCGAGGAGCTGGACGAGTGCGGCTATTTCTGCAATCCCAACGCAAAGTGGGACTGGTGGGAAATCGGCGGGCGCTGGCATAACGAACTGCGGCTGAAGCAGGGCGAAATGTGCGATCAGGCGCAGGTGAAGGACGTGGACTTCTCCCCGAACGCAGAAGCACTGGCAAAGGCGCGCAGGTTCTGGGCGGTGTATGTGGACGGTCAGTCGCTGGCGGAAGATGAGAATCCCGAGAGCTTCCGATCCTTCTACCGCAGGGAATACTTCCTTGAGCAGTTTGGCGACGCTGAAACCTACGCGGCGAGCGTCGCCGGCTTCCCCTGCTGGGCGTTTGTCACCCCGGACGGCGAGTGGCATGAAAACGGGCGGATGGGCTGGTTCGGCGCACATGACGCGACAAGGGAATCCCGGGACAGCTTCAGCCGCGAATGGCATGAAATGCTGAAAGGCGATCCCGAGCTCTGGATCACCATTGTGGACTGCCACATCTGAAGAAACGGAGGCATTGACATGCAGAAAAGCAAAGAAACCGTCGTAAGCCTTGGCGAATTCCAAGTCGTCTCAGGCGAGCTGATCGTGTCGGATCCCTGCTACGAGCCCGGCACATGGTGTATGGGCAGGCTGAAAAACGTGTGTCCCGGCAGGTGGAACGCCGCGGCTTCCATCGCGGACATGGGCGTCTGGGGCGAGCGCGTTTCCCATCTGTCGGTCTGGCATGAGGATGCGCCGGAAGGTGATGCGCTCACCGTGCGCGAAGCGGATTTCACCGTGGGCGTGGACAGCGGTCAGGCGGGCTTTTTCGACGCGGCGCATTACCGCGATCCGTCCGTCATAGAACCTGCGCCCGCGCAGACGTGGTCGGACGGCGAAAGCGTCTGGTACGACCGCTGCTGCGAACTTACGCTGAGTCCCTCGCAGGCGGGCGTTCTGCCCTTTGGCGCGGTCTCCTCCTCCGGGTTTGGAGACGGCGGCTATGCCTGCTTCTGTGCAGCGAACGCTCTGGGCGAAGTGATGCGGGCGGAAATTGTGTTTATCACCGAAGACGAATGGGAGGAATTCTGATATGGCGAATTACGCGGGCTTTACCCGTTCCAACTATTTCCGCGTCACGGATCCGGAAGCGTTTAAGAAAGTCATGGACGCTGTCCTCACGGATGAGGACAGTTTGGAGCTCTGGGAGCGCACTGAAAACGGGATGACCTATTATGCCTTCGGCGCGTACAGCTCCATCTGCGGTCTGCGCAGCGAGGATGAAGACGACGATGGCGACGAATTTGAAGCCGAAGCCGTCTACGAAGCGCTCACAGAGGTCGTCGCTCCGGACGACGCCATCATCATCACCGAGATCGGCTATGAAAAGCTGCGCTACCTGACTGCCTACGCAGTGGTCGTTACCCGAACGGAGGTCGAATGGGTGGATCTGCGCTCCAATGCGCTGGAAACGGCGCGGCGACTGCTGCGAAATCCCGAATTCAATCCCTGCATGGAGTATTGAGTTCCTGCAGGAAGGGAGGCGGTTTCATGCAGGAATACACCATCACCGGGATCATCAACGTTGGCCTCTTTAGCAGTCTGCTCTCTCCGGAGATCGTTTTCGAGGACGAAGCGGACGACGATGCGCTCTGGGCGCGCTTTGACCTGGACGCCTATGTCGGAATGGTCTGCAGGCGCGCCGTTGAGGAATTGAAGAAGCTGCTTAAAATGCTGCCCGCCGAACTGTGCTGCCGATATGTCGAAGGCAGCGCCGAGATCGTCCGCTCGCACGATTACAGCATCTTCAATGATTTCTTCCGCTTCAGGCTGCAGGCCGAAAGCGAAATGACGCAGAATGCGATGCAGCGCTGTCTTTCGGATTTCTTCACAGCGGACTGGAACGCGGAGTTCGGAGCGGACTACCGCATCCATGCGTATCTCTGCGAAAACACCACACTGGGATGCTTTACGAAGGAGTGAAAACATGATCTGTAACAAATTCGGCGAAGGAATCGCCGTAAACGGCGCACGGTATGAGGTTGGAATGCCCGTCCTCGCCAATGAAAAGAGCGCTTACCGCGGCCTGTACGGAACCATTCAGGAAATCCGCACGGACGAAGCGTTGGGGATGAAAAACAGAGCGCCGGAAATGGTCTGCAGCTTCGACACGCCGGTTTTGCCCGACGAGGTCCGTGAACTGGAATCGCGGCTTTCCGCCCTGCGGGGTTCAAATGTGGCGCTCGGCGACATTGCGCTGGATCAGGTCGTCATGCCGCCTGCGCACCTCACGCCGCAGGACAACCTGTTCCGCGACAGAAAAACCGCCTCCGTCTGGGCGGTCGTGGAGGACTGGTCCGTGGATGACGAGGCCGGACACAATGAAACCCTGTACGCAGACAGGGAGGACGCCGCCCGCGTGTTCCGTTCGCAGCTGTCCATCGAGGCCACTGAGGGCTGCATTGAGCGCTGGAAGGACAAGAGCCATTTCCAGTCGGATCACGGCGACCTTTTCTACGAGCGCTGGCTGGATGGCGACTATCTCAGCAATCACTACGAAATCCGCGTGGAAGAAAAGACGGTCACGCTGCCGCATCATGCGGAAACATTTTGCCGCGGCATTGACGCCGGCCAGTATGCGAATCTGTGCGCCGTCCTTACGGACAATGGCGTCGAAGCGGACGAAGCCGGCGTGGTGGCTGAGGCGATCGGCTTTGTGCTGGATCTGGATATGCCCAAAGCAACGGAGGAATGAAAATGTACTACGAAAATCATGTGCTCCTTGAGCAGGACAGGAGCGATTCCAACGACCGCGGCCGGAGAACGGAATGGCGCTGCTTTCTTTGCGGCGAGCGGGTGGGAACCATTGAATACTTCTCCAATCCCTGCACCTGGGAGAAGCGCTTTGAATCGCTGGTGTGCTGCGGCGATCAGCGGATGAAGCATGTGGGCTGGCACGATTCGCTCTATGCCGCAAAGCGCGCGCTGCTGGAACCCGCCCGCGAATATCTTCGGGAATTGTGCGCTGAAGCAGCACAGGCGAAAGCGGCTGCCGCCGCACTGCCGGAATCGGATTGCGGGTTCTATCCGACACCGCCGGAAATCGCCGGCAAGCTCCTGTCGGGCGTGAACTGGGATCATGTGGAATCCATTCTGGAGCCCAGCGCAGGGCGCGGCGACCTCATCGAATACGCGCTTCGGCGCAGCGGCGACAGCCGGAGTTATCGCTGCGGCCGGCGCGATCTGGACGATATCGACTGCGTGGAAATCGATCCGAACCTGCGCGCAATTCTGACCGGCAAGGGCTTTCGGGTGGTGCATGACGATTTCCTCGACTATCATACCCGCAAGCGCTACAGCCTGATCCTGATGAATCCGCCCTTCGCGGACGGCGATAAGCACCTGCTCCGCGCGCTGGAGCTGTGCGCACACGGTGGACAGATTGCCTGTATCCTCAACGCCGAGACCATTCGAAATCCGTACACCAACAGCCGAAAGCTTCTGGCGCGGGAGCTGAAAAAGCACGGCGCGTCGATCCGCTTTATCCGCGGCGGCTTTCGGCACGCCGCCCGGAAAACGGGCGTGGAGGTCGCGCTCATCAATGTAGCCATTCCGGCGGCGAATGAGGACGCCTCTATCTGGGAGGATCTGAAGAAGGCCGACGAAGCGACCATTGAATCCGCAGGCCTCCACGAGGTGGCGCCCGCCAGTCCGGTAGAGCGGCTGATCCGGGAATACGAGCTGCTGTGCGAGGCCGGCGTCACCCTGATGCGGAAGTACAACGGCGTTGCGCCGCACATTCACAACGCCAGCGGAAGGGAGTACAGCCGTCCCATCATCGAGCTGCGGGTGGACGGCGATAACTGCGGCGATGCCTGCCGGCCCTGCGATATCAACCGCTTTCTCCGCGCCGCCCGCGCCCGGTACTGGCGGGAGCTGTTCGACTTGCCGGAGCTGCGGGAGAAAATGACCTCCTCCATGCGGGACGAATACCACGGCACGATTGAGAAGATGAAGGATTACGAGTTCTCGGAATTCAATATCCGGCAGGTCGCCGACCAGATCAGGGGGCAGCTGGCCGTCGGCGTAGAGGCGGCGATATTAAGCTGCTTCGACAAGCTGTCCGCCGAGCACACCTATCATTCGGACGTGCAGAACGACAACATTCACTACTACAACGGCTGGAAGACCAACAAGGCGCACTACGTCAACATGAAATGCATCCTGCCGACCTACGGCTGCTTTGCCCGGGGCTACAAGACCGACAAATACGGGCATTGGAAGGACATGCTGGAGGGGCTGGACGTGCGCGGCTGCTTTTCCACGCTGGACGATCTGGAAAAGGCGCTGGACTACATCGACTGCGGCGAAACCGCGCCGACCAGTCTGGAGCGGACGCTTCAGATCGCGGCGCGGGACGGAAAGACGAGCGTGTCCTGCAAGTATTTCGACGTGGTCTTTTACAAAAAGGGCACCTGCCATATCAAATTCCGCGATCCGAAGATCGTCGACCGGCTGAACATCTACGTCGGCCGGCAGCGGATGTGGCTCCCTCCGACCTACGGAAGGGTGCGCTACGACGACATGGACGAAGAGAGCCGCCGCGTGGTGGACGAATTTCAGGGGCGCGAAAAGTACGATGAGGTCATGAACGCCCCGGGCGAATACATCATTGAGACAAAAGCAGCCCCGCTGCTGATTGCGTGAGGAGGGACGCCTATGTACGCTGCAAGAAACGATAAGTATACCCTGCTGGTGCTGCCCGACGACGATCCTATAAATCCCCGTGAGAATGGCGACTGCTTCGGCCGCATGGTCTGCTGGCATCGCCGCTACGCCCTGGGCGAGGAGCATGACTACGACGAGCCCATCGACTTCCTGAGCGAGATCTACCGCAGCGCCGTGGATGACGGCGGCCGGCGGCTCGTCGCATTTCTCAAGTCCCGCGAGGCGCACGGCGGGTATCTGGAATACAACCGCAGCACCCGCAAGTGGGATCTGTACGAGCGCTGCTGGTGGCGCTCCGATTCTGAATCCCCGTGGGACAGCTTTTACTCAGCGCCCAAGGCAGAGCTGAACGATACGGGCGAATTCTTCGACCGCATGCTGGAGGCGCTCTCCATCACCGACCTGAAGACGCTGATTGCCGAGCGGGAGGACGTCGCCATCCTTCCGCTTTTTCTGTACGATCACAGCGTGCAGAGTATCTCCACCTCCTCCTTCATCGGCCGCGCTCAGCACGCCGAGTGGGATTCCGGGCAGGTGGGCTACATCTGCGCAGACCGCAAGGCAATCCTCGATAACTTCGGCGCGGTGAACGCAGAAACCCATGAAAAGGCGGAAAATCTGCTTCGCGCAGAGGTGGAGATTTACGATCTGTATCTGCGCGGCGAGTGCTATGGCTTTCGGCTGTACGAGGACGGCGAGGAGACCGACGCCTGCTGGGGCTTTCTCGGAGACGTGGACGACTGGCGTGAAGATATGAAATCCTATCTTCCTGCAGAGGCTCAGCCGCTGGCGGACGAGCTGGAATTCACCTGTGAATCGGAACAGACGTACCTGCGGAAGCACTCTGCGGCGTGAGGAGGAACGGCCATGATTGAAATGAACCGGGAGAACATCCGCATCGATCCTGCGCTGGACGTGGACACAAACTGGAATCCTCCCTGCGTCTCCGCGTACATCGAGATCTGGTTCGATGCGGACGCGAAGTTCGGAACCCACACCCGCGACCGGGACGACGCGTGGATCAACCTCTACGCCCTTTACAGCCCGGTCTACCATACGCTCCGGATGGAGTATTTCATTGAGACGGATACCTCCGTTTCCGCGCCGATCGCCTATGAACCGACCGAAGCGGAACGGAAGGTCATCATGAAGATGATCGAGGAAAAATGCAGGGAAACTGAAAACTGCTCCTGTGTGGAGCTCTTATTGGAGGCGATCCATGATGACGAAGGATGAACTCTGGGCGCTGCGCATGGAAATCCGGCTGGGTTCGCTCTTCTACGCAGACTACCGCAACAGCTTCGGCATTGACGAACACCCCGCCTGCGACTTCTTCGACGGATATCTGGAATATCTGGATCAGGAGATGCGGGAATTGATTCCGGGCTACGACGACGCGCATTTCTTCGATCATCTACCTGCCTATGATACCCCGGAGAACCTTTGGGACTGGTACGGGATGCTTGAAGACGATCCGCTGCCCGTTGCGACGAAAGAACAGGAAGACGATGAAGAGGAGGCCGGCTGAGCATGCACTCGAAAATCTTTCAGAGCTGAATCTTTCGTCTTATATGAGCAGTTGTCGCATAAGTGAAGCCCTCTTCACTTGCTCGTAGAAGAGGGCTTCATGATATGGCGCCGTCGGAAAATCAATCACTGACGACACTTTTGATGAACTCCACAGACGACGACAACGATGCCGCCTATCAGCAAGATTATGCCGGAACCTGTGAGAACAGGATCAAAGTAATGCAAAAGCTCTGGCATGAAACTACTGTCGATCATCAACGACGTCAGCTGCGACAGTCTGGCAAAGAGAATGTTCAGGCCATACGCAATGACCGAACCAATCAGCATCATCACTCCTGCCAGAATTGCTAAGGTTTTTTTACCTGAGTGTTCGTTGAACGAGGACATAGCCACTACCCTCCATTTCACAAGTTTCCGTTTTCAATGCTGATGCAATAATAGCACAGAATCAAAGGCAAGTCAACGTTTACAGCTTACATACAACAGGAGGAACGACAATGAACAAGCTGCCCGATGATTTCATGGATCACGCCCTGTCCCTGGAGGATACCTTTCAGTTCCGCTGCCGACAGTGCGGCGAATGCTGCAAGCACCGCGAGGATATCCTGATTTCGCCCTACGATCTGTTCCGCATGACCCGGCGTCTGCACATGAGACCCGTGGATTTTGTGGATCGCTACTGCATGACGTACATTGGCCAGAACAGCCGCCTGCCGGTGGTGATTTTCAAGGCGGCGGGCGAAGAACAGGTTTGCCCCATGCTCCGGGACAACCGCTGCTCAGTGCATGCTGCCAAGCCAACGGTCTGCGCGCTGTATCCGCTGGGCAGAGCCGTTCGCGTCGACTCGGACGGAGCACCGGAGGTCTTCTATTTCCTCAACGGCTCGACCTGCGGCGCCAGGGATGAGACGCATACCGTCCGAGAGTGGCTGAGCGAATTCGGCCTGCAGGACAGTACCGCGTGGTTTCTGGCGTGGCAGAAGGCGATCTCCAAACTGGTTCCGTCGCTCAAGACGATGGAAAAGCTGCTTCCGCCCAGAGAACTGTCCATGCTCTATGCCATTGCTTTCAAGGCGCTGTATCTGGACTATACGGATGTGCGGGAGTTTCTCCCGAAATTCGTCCTCAACGTGCAGGCGCTGCAGAAGCAGATCGACACGCTGATTGAAAAACTGCTGCCGGGAGGAAAAGCGCATGAATAATCCGTGGACTCTGACGGACGACGCCACCGGCCAGCACGTGCAGGCCATTGCAGGAGAGCCGGGCGCATATCGGTTCATCGACACGGTTGGTCTGGGCGCATCCCAATACGCCGTCGTCACGGACGAAGCGAGCGTCTCCGAGCGGGACTTACAGGATTCCGGGTTCATCCGTGAATACCTGCATTCCTACGGCTATGAAAACGGGGATGAGCTGCGCCGCATCTATGGAGGCGCTGCCATGCAGATTGCCGCAGAATGCGTCTTTGAAACGAACGCCCGGAGCGGACAGGTGCTTTTTGAAGGAACCCTGACCAGGTGTCTCCATTACATCGAAGCCTATGTCCGCGATGCGAACGGCTGCTGACCATACTATTTTCTGCCGAACAGGGCGTTTCCGCCGCTTGACTGCATGACGGAAGCACCCTTTCTTTTTGAATCACACAAAGGAGGTTTCCCCATGAATGCAAAGCTCGTCGTCAATCAGGAACACCACGGCCTGGAACTGTACTTTTCCGAAAAGCCGTCCGAAGAGGTTCTGACCCAGCTCAAGGCCGCCAGCTGGCGGTATCACCGGGTGAAGAAGTGCTGGTACGCCAGACAGAGCGCCGCGAATCAGGAAATCGCAGCGCGCTTTGCCGGCGAACACGTCGAAGGCGACATGCCCGCCCCGGCGGCAGAGTCGTTCTTCCCGGCCTATGATCGCGTGGACAGCGTCCCCATCTGCCGCTCCTCCGACCTCTCCTGCTGGGAAAACGACTACGGCTATTTTCAGGACATTCAGGCGTATGTGGAGGTGCGCGTTTCGCAGATCTGCATCGTTGATCTGCGAAACGCTCTGATCCCCGGCCGGGAATGCGAGCGTCTGGTGCTGCAGCCCCACGACCTCTATTCCTCCGAATGCCTCCACAGCGGCCTTGACACCTTCCGCGCGGTGTACGAGAAGTTCTTTGTGCGCCGCGAGCTGCCGGACTGCCATGTGTACGCCAGTAGGCTTAGATCCATGAACGTGTTCACGCCGTTCAAGGAGATCAGGCCCATTAAGGCGCCCACCAAGTGGACGCTGCCCCATGTCTGGAAGGCCATTCTCTCCGGGCAGATTTACGAAGGCAAGTGCGACGGACACTATACGGACGATTACGCCTATGACGCGGCGGTGGACTTCCGCTCCGGCGTGCGGCTGCACCTGCCGTCCTTTGCAAAGGAGCTGATCGAAAGCCCCAGCGGCTGGAGCGTCTATACGGATCATGCGGACGGCGACTGCGTGCAGCTCTCCGTCAACTGCTACTCCTTTGACATGAACACCCTGCAGTTCGACGCCAAATGCGACTGGGCGGAAAACAGGCGGCGCGCACAGGAGCGTGCGGACAAACTCAATGCGCACAACGCGGCAATGGAAAGCCGCCGTCTGTCGGATGAACAGGTCAGGGCGCTCACTGAATCGGGTCTTTTGTTCGACGCGCAGATCATGACCATGAATGAAAACACCGGGTATTACGAGGAGAAAACCCGAACGCTGCTCCGCGGTGAATTCTTCTACGACGATTCGCAGCGTTTCGACGTGCTCTCCATCGCCGAGCATCCCGTTCGGGACGAGGATCTTCTGGAGGTGGACGGCTGCGCCGAGCTGCAGAGCGATCCCCGCGTTATCTGCACGGAGGATCACACGGTCGTCAGCGGCAGGGCGCTGAAGGAGATGCTGCGGGATGAAGAGACGGCGCAGATGATTTCCTCCGTAATGGTTCGCCGCCAGACGTGGGAGCAGCTGCGGGAATCGCTGGAGGACTGGCGCTGCGGACGCACGCAGAACCTCTTCAACCCGATCCCGCGCAGCCGGTTCGCGGAAGCCATCGCCCGGCTGGATGCGGAGCGGGCGCGGCTGAGCTGCGACACAAAGGAGGAAGTTATCCATGCCTGACGTTTCCCGCGAATGCATCCGCGATACGCTGCTGCTCAAGCGGCAGTTCGGCAAGCATATCCCCGGTCTTTATCGCGCCATCTATAATCTCGGTATCCAAAATCTGCGCAGCGGACAGCTTGCACCGCATTCGGAGCAGAAAATGCGCGCCGGTCGCTTTCTCGACAGACAGAACCTCATGCGCGCCGCCCCGGTGATCGTCGTCGTGGTTCGCGGCGGACGGGTGGAAGAGGTGCGCTCCACCAATCCCTATACCGGCGTCTATGTCGCTGATTACGATTTCGATCACGAAGATCGGATGGATGAGCTCAACGACGCGGAGGAGCGCGGGAACGCGCCCGATATGCACATCGTGTACTGAAAGAAGGAGAATCGAAATGTCCGAACCTGCCTTTACCCTTTCGCCTTCCGCCGATGCAGCTCTGTTCTATTCCGGCAGCCCTGCGGAATCCCGCTGCATCGGACATCTGCGCATGGATTTTGGCTGCGGCCATGAATTCTGGACGACCTGGCGTCCGCACGCCGCTCATGCGCACAACGAGGCCGCATTCAAAGCGGAGTTGAACGACCTGATGAACACGCTGCGCCAAAACCTCTTCCGGGATCGGGCGCACATGTACAGCTACATCGCAGAGCATCCCGCACCGCCGCTGGAGACCGGACGCCGCGCCTATGGCTACATCGTCCGCACCGAGCGGTACGAATACTTTATTCGCTGCATGCCCGAACCGGGCGATTACAACGCCTACGTCTACTGCTACCTGAAGGAGTCGCTATGAACCAGACTGAACTTGCGTCCCTGCCCGGGAAAAACCCTCTTCATCCGCGGCGGCGCGCACTTCTGCTGCGCCGCCGCAAACGACCGGCTGCTGCTTTTCCAATTCGCCGCCAGAGACGAGCCGCTTTTCAAAAAGGGCGCACCCGTCCAGTACATTGTCGCCCGACATCCCCAGTGGGTCGACGGCACGCTCGTATGGGCGCAGGGCGATTACTTTCCCATTATTCCGAGCCTTGATGGGCCGGATGCTTCTGGAAAGGCGCTCATGGCGGCTGCAAATGCTTTGATGAACGACTGAAAAGGAGAGACACGCGATGATCATTGATGAGAAGAAGCTCTATGACTTTCTGGACGACCGTACGCAGCACGAGCTGCGTTTCAGCCATGGCCGACGCAGCGGCATTCTCTTCAAGAGCGCCTTCGATGCGGAGACAGACTTTCTCTACCTGCTGGAAGGCTACAATGGAAGCGATCCGCACGCGACGAACGGCAGCGCATCCTATGCCGGCGTATACAGCCATGTGCGCCGGCAATATTTCGACATTCCGTATATCCTGCGCGAGCACTCGGATGAGGAACGGCGTCTCGCAGCGCTTCTTACTGAGTTTTCCGAAGCCGTTTCCTCGCGCATTGCGGAAATGGTGCATGACGCGCCCGTGCCTGTGACGGATGAAGCGGAAGAGATTCGCAGTGAGCGGGAATATGTTCTGAAATACATTGTGCCGCAGGACGCGCGGGAGTGTTTCTTTGGCGTCACTAAGAAACTCCATTACCGTCCGCTCTACAGTATTCCCGAACCATCCACTGCCGACGTTGCGGCGATTCTCAATCATTTTGAGAACGCCATGAGCACTCACGCGGAAGCCTTCATCCGCGCAAAGGCAAGAGAAATCAACGAGAAAATCTGGCGGATCGAGCAGATCCGCGAAGAGGTTGCACGTCTGGAAGCCACGCCCGGCGAGCATCACACCCGCCGCGCCATTATGAAAAGCGTTGCGGATCGGAGCATGAAGACGGTCACCATGGAGATTCAGAAGGACGGCGACTTTGCGATTGTCAAAATAGAAGCGTCGACGCTTCGCAGCATGGAGAACTCCTATTACAGTCCATGGTGTATGGACACGGCCTCTCGTATGAAGCTGGCCGCGCGCTTCGGACAAGCCTTTAATGTGTATCCCGATGACGTCATGAAGATCACCTACAAGCGGAAGGTGCTCTATGAAAAGAAGGCGGAGACTTCGAGATCGTGAGTTTTTTGCCCTCCACGTTCTGCGAAGGTTGACCGCTTTGCGAAGCTGGGATATAATAAGAGCATCTGGTGCTGGGAGGTGAACGCACATGGATTATCAGCTGATGCACAAGCAGGTTCCGGTTTTGTCCTTTTCTCTGGACAGCGATACGTCCGCAATTCTGCGTATCGGCAAGATTGAGCGCCCGGAACATATTCCCGTGGGCATTCCCGTGAAAAAAGGAATCGTTGACCGCGCTGCCTTGAACGCATGGTGGCAGGGACGCGCCATTCCCGCCAGCCGTCAGGGAATCCGCCGCGCTTTGGAGGAACTGGGCGTTCCATCCACCCATGCACTGTTGGAAAAATGCATGGGACTGAGCCTTTCGGATCAGTATTGGGTGCGTCCTGCAGGCTCCGACCTGCAATGGTCGCAGATCAATTTCTTTGAGCATCCGTTTTCTGAAGATGTAGGAGACATTCTGTTCGGCGGCGCTTCCAGCGAAGAACCCATCAATCTCATGTCGCCCAACAATACCTCGGACGGCTGGCTGAAAAAGAAATGGGCAATTATTGACGGAAAGCGCTGTCTGGTCAAAGGCGGCAGCGGCGCGACACAGCAGGAACCCTACAACGAAGTGTTTGCGTCTCTGCTGATGGAACGCCTCGGCGTCCCGCACGCTTCGTATCGCTTGTTGATGCAGGAGGATTTCCCATACAGTGTCTGTGAGGATTTTATCACGACGGATACTGAGCTGATCAGCGCATGGTATGTGATGCAGACGCAAAAGAAGGAAAACCATGTGTCGGTTTATCAGCACTATCTGAACTGCTGCGAAGCCCTTGGCATTGCGGACGTTCGGTATGCACTGGATCGGATGCTGGTTGTCGATTATCTGCTGGTCAACGAGGATCGCCATCAGAACAACTTTGGCGTAATTCGAAACGCCAACATTCTTGTGTGGCAGGGCGCAGCGCCGATTTATGACAGCGGCACGTCGCTCTGGTTCGATACGCCCACGCCCATGATACGCGCCGAAGCGCCGCGGGTAACGGCAAAGCCGTTCAAGACCAGTCATGAGGAACAGATCAAACTGGTTTCCAGCTTCGACTGGATCGATTGGGACATGCTTACCGATCTGGACGGGCTGTTCCAAAGCGTCGCGGAAGGCTCGCTGTTCATCGACGACACGCGCCGCACGGCTATTGGTTCTGCTTTGCAGAAGCGCGTTCAAATGTTGAAAGCGTACGCTGCGGCGGGAAAAGCATTGACGCAGGGCGCTGACATTCTGGGCGACGTACAGACGGACGCCGCATACGCGGGCAAAACAGAATAATGAACAGATTATCACTTGGGAGACTGCTTGAACGAGGCAGTCTCCTTTTTGCGTACAAAAAGATTGGAGGATACGATGAAGCGACGTCAATACTACCACACCTGCCCCTGCTGCGGGGCGAATCTGGATCCAGGCGAGCGCTGCGACTGCGAAGAATCACAGCGCCTCGTGGAATATTCGCAGGAGGAAGCCGCGTGAAGCCGTTTGTAACGACCGACCGCAGACTGGAGCAATTCCTGTTTGCGCATTTCATCCCTTTTGAGAGACAATTCAAGACCGAGCGCAGGCTGACGGCGTGGGTGTATGCCGAAAGCCCGCGCCTTTTTCATGTGATCGAGGAATATGAGGCGCTGTGCGCACAGTTTGGGAGGTATGAGCATGGGCAATCTCATCAACACCTTTCTCAATCAGCTGACCGCTGAGGAAAAGCGGGACAAGACCCGCGAGCAGTACGGCGGCAATCTCCGGCGCTTTGAGCGCTGGCTGATGAAGACGCATTCGCTTTCGCTGGACGAGGAGCATGTGGGGCGCGTTACCGGCCTGATGCTCACCGA
>Ga0129315_1000669_pt1 | contig 22952 bp, 23 predicted proteins | sample Cm827metagenome_FD_94432 | JGI IMG/M metagenome (GOLD analysis project Ga0129315, IMG submission 94432) | Eastern black-and-white colobus group fecal microbial communities from Wisconsin, USA - Cm827 metagenome | ecosystem: Host-associated > Mammals > Digestive system > Large intestine > Fecal...
CCGGAAGCAACCCAGCAGCCGACTTTCGAGGTATCCAAATACGATCAGGAGCGCCACGAGATGGAGGAAAAGCGCAAGGAAGAAGCCATCGGCGGCGTTTACGGCAGCCCGTACTGGGTCAAACAGCTCTATCTGGGCTACCACAGCCTGAATCTGCGCCTGTTCGTCGGCGAGCAGCAGAGCAACTTCAAGCAGAGCCTCAGCTGGATGCCGGACAGCACCAAGCAGCTCACCCTTCGCGTGAACACCGACGCGCCCGAAAAGCTGACCATGCGTCTGGATGAAAAGGCGCTGGAAACCCTCGAACGCACGGAGTTCAGCGTCATCACCCTGCTGGATAAGAGCGGCAACGCCGTCATGCAGTACAGTCTGACCGACCTGCGCAGCGTTTATGACCAGTATGGCCTGAGCGGCGACGATCAGATGGTCGTCGGCGGCGCGAACGACGATGTGATGAAGATCGTGAACGGCGAAATGAAGCCCATCGAAGCATAAACTCAAAGAAACATAAAGCCCGCACGAGTGCCGAAAGCAGCATTCGCGCGGGCTTTTTAACCATACAGGAGAAGAACGGCGGCAGTCCGGCGAGTTACGCGATCCGCTTTGCGGCGGGCTTCTCCAGCATGATGATGGGGGAAAAACCCCTCAATTACGGCATTTAGCCTGCCTTTCAGCGGACGTTTTGATTCATGAACCGCTCAATCTGTTCGGCCATCACGTCGGGACAGCCGATGATATCGCCGTGGCCGTATCCCTCAAAGGGATGCTCTTCGGCGTTCGGAAACGCGCGCTTGATTTTCTGTACGGCTTTTTTCATGTTGGGTTCGCGGCTGCCGTACCAGATGGCGACCTTTGCGTCGGGCTGCGGCTTAAACGTGTCCACCTGCTTGTAAAGCGCCAGGGCTGCCTTCGTGCAGTTTTGCAGGGTTTCCAGCGAAGCGTTGCGCGGCACATATTGAAACTGGCGCAGCAGCTTCTCGTCGTCGCCGCGCGTATACAGCCGCAGCATCCACGGCAGTTTATCGGCAGACTGAATCCGCTGAAGCAGCTTAAACTGACTGCGCGGCACATAGGCGGCGAAAGGCTTATCCAAAATTCCCATGTTCATATACTGCGCGCCGCTCAAAATCATGGAACGGACGCGCACTTTTTGCCGATGGAATAACATAAAAGCCGTCGCGCAGCCGAAGGACTCGCCAAACACGAGGTCGATTTCGCCGCCCAGCTCACGCTGAATATAGCCTTCCAGCTTTTGGGCGGAGGCTTCGGCTGTGGTGAAGGTGGTTTCGCCCGTGCCATCGTAACCATCCGTGCTGATGGCGGCAACATGGCAGCGCTTTTCAAGCAGGGGAATGACGGCTTCAAACTGCCGCCAGCACATCATGTTGCCGGGAATCAAAACGATTTTCAGCGGGTTTTCTTTGCCGAATTCATGAACATCCATAGCGTTTCTCCTTGCTGCAAATCGATCAAACGAATCGGGGGAAGGGTCAGTCAAGGCGGCGAATCATGTCCGCAAACCATTCGGGTTTCAGCAGAATCAGCCCGCCGTGCCCAAGCTCGGGCAGAACCTCAAATTCCGTCTGCGGGAATCGGCGTTTGATGTAGGCGATATCCCGCTTCCGCTCTTTTTCCTCGCCCCGGGCGTACCAGTAATGCAGCTTTGTATTCATTTTCGGCAAGGGGTCGGGCACCTTGTAATTGTTGCAGGATTCAAAGGTTCGCCAGATGGTCTTTCGGCTGCAATGCCTTAAAACATCCGCCACATACTGCAAATCCTCTTTGGAATAATCGTCCGTCCCGAACGCCTTTTCCAGCAGCGCCACGCCGCCCGCGCGCCCGAGCATCATCATCAGGTAATCCTTCAGGGCGATGAAACGCGTCAGGAGCCACGGCAGTTGGTAGGGCGTGATGCCGCCGTCCATGATGCAGTGCCGAATGGGAATCTTTTGCCCCAGTGCGACCAGCAGCGCAACGGAACCGCCCATCGAGCAGCCGTAGACCGCATCCAATTCGGCATAACCTTTTTCTTGAAGCCGGCTGTTCAATTCGGCCGCAATCTGCTCCACGCCGCTGAAATCGCTGTCATTCTCAAAGTCATAGCCGGGCAGAGCGGGAACCAGCAGGTGATAATCCCTTTGCAGAAGCGGAATGACGGTTTCAAAGTAATCCCATTTCACGACGGAGGGATGAATCAGCAGAAGCGTTTTCGGGTTTTCGCGGCCAAATTCATGAATATTCACGGCGGTGCACCTTTCCTTTTTCGATTGTCCGTTTCGCGCTCAGCAGAGCACCGTGTCATACGAATCCCCGTGCCCGGCGTAATACATTTCGCTGACGGTCTCGGAGGTGAAAACGGGCAGCATATCCGCAAAGCCGTCGATAAGCTCGGGGGCGGAAGGCAGAGCGGCGAGCGGATACCAGAAAACCTCGCCCTCGTCGGAAGCTTTCAGCTCGCCCGAAAAGCGGTCGGCGGTATACAGAAAGACGATGTAGCGCTTGCCGTCTTTGGCCTTGTGAAACTCCTTGATGCCGCACAGCTTCGGGTTTTCGACGGTCAGGCCCGTTTCCTCCCGCATTTCGCGAATCACCGACGGCGTGACAAATTCGCCCTTTTCGACGTGGCCGCCGGGGAAGTTCCAGCCGTGCCATGTGGGGTGTTTTTTCTTGTTCTGCACGAGCACATTGCCGTTTCCGTCGCAAATCATGCACATGTTGGTCAGCTCGACCTCTTCCGTTCTTGACATGGGTGTTAGTCCTTTCCGTGGGTTGATTTCAGGGCGGGGCGATAAATGGAGAAACTTCTGCCGCATGGCTCTGCATGCCGTTAAGGCGGTCACGCTTCTGCTTCCAGATAAGCATAAAACTGCTCGTGCAGCCGCCGCATTTCGTCCGGCGCTTTGACGGCGTGCTGATACATGAACTTATTTCCGAAAGCGCTTTCAAAAACGTGGGACAGCGCAATCGTCAGCACAGACACGGGGAGGAGCAGAAAGAGATTCATCTTTGCGGGCGACAGCCTTCCACGGGCTTTTTTCAAACGGCGGAAATTGGTTTTCAGCTGTTCGGCTGTTTGGCGCATCAGTTTTCGATCTTTGCCCGCTTCGCTCGGATGATCGGCCTGCTCGTATGCGTCGGCGATGGGCACGACCATGGCCAGGTGGCAAAGCTGCCAGAGGTGCATATCTGTCACCTGCTGATACGGGATTCCGGCCTTCCGAAACAGGGCGGAAAGGGCTTTTGTCCGTTCCGTTTTTTCGCCCGATATTTCGGCGAAAGTGGTGGGCTGAATCAGCCGCGGCGTGAGCGACGCATCCAGCACGTCGGCCTGAATCCCGCCGCCCGCGCCCGGAAACGCGGGGAGGATACGTCCTTTTCCGCAGATGCTTTCCCAGTTTCCGTAGTCGTCAATCGAATTGACCATGGTGACGATGCACGGGCTCCGGTTGGTTTTCAGCTCGCCGAGCGCCTGAATCAGTTGGTTTTCCCGAACGGTCAGAAAGATGAAATCGTAGTGGTCGCTGTCCTCCAATTTGGATAAAACGGAGACGTCCGCTTTCCGTACCTGACGGTTTTCAACATAGAGAAGCCCCCTGGTTTGGAGCGTCTCCAGCCGCTTTCCTCTCGCATAGATACTGGTGTCAAACCCGGCCTGAGCGAATAAGGCCGCATACAGCGAACCGATTACGCCCGCGCCATAGATGAGTATTCGCATGATGGTCATTATCCTCGAAAATCAAAATACATCCTGTCAAATTCAATATGCGCCCAATAACTGCCGCCAAAATCACTTCACGCAGCAAAAATAGACCATCGACCCGTCAACGTGGATATCGATTTGGCGATAGAGTTTACTCAGTGTGTCTCGCAGCTCTTCTTCGGTCTGGAAGGGCGGCGTAAACCAGCCCTTTTTGGCCAGCATGTTTTTCACAAGCCAGTCTGTCCGTTTGTTTTTTCCGCGGATGTAGAAACAGGCGATCAAATCGCCGCCGGGCTTTAAAACGCGCCACGTTTCGGCGAAGGCCTTCTGCTTATCGGGAAAGGCGTGGAAGCCGTTCATGCTGACGACGATATCAAAGGATTCATCCGCCATGGGCAGATTGCCCACATCGCCCTGAACGCACCGGATATGAGCCTGGCCGTTCAGCCTTTTCTCGGCCTGCTCAAGCATATCCGTGCTGTAATCCAGACAGGTGATATGCGCATTTTTCAGCGCCGTCCATTTGCGCTGCGTGAACACAGCCGTTCCGACCGGAACATCCAGCAGAGCGCCCGAAAAATCGTTGGGAATATAGGATAAGACCTTCCGGGCGATGACGTTGTCATCTGTGCCGCTCCAAAAGAGCTTGATATACATTCTGCTGAAAAAGTTCCCCTGCGTGAGCACATCGTCATAAATGTTCTTGGAAGCTTCGTAAGCGTTTTGAATTTTATCGGCCATGTCGTTCCCCCGTTAGTTCTGCATTGCTGTCGCCTGATTTTTCCATATTATAGCATGAAATCAAAATGTTTGGTAGGGCAAACATTCATTTTGCCGCCACAGAATGTGGCTTTCTTTTCCTATGGGGTTCAAAGTTTTGACAAAAACGGGCGGTACAATAACGCCATTAAATGAAGGAGATGAATCCCGCAATGAAAAAGACGATTGCTTGGATCTTAGCATTGGCTATGCTTTCCACCAGCGCGATGGCGCTGGCCGAGAATACGCCCCCGCAGATGCCGCAGGGAGAAAACGGACAGCCCCCGGAAATGCCGAACGGGCAGAAGCCCGGCAACCCGCCGGACGGCGGCATGGGCGGCCCCGGCGGGCAGAGCGGCAAGCCGGACAGCTATGACGCGGTGACGACCGTTTCGACCGACACCGAGATTTCCGGCGAGACGATTGAATCCACGGGCAGGGACGAGAATGCGCTGCTCGTGACGGACGGCACGACGACGGTGACGAATTCAACCATCGTTCGCGATTCCGACGAAAGCACGGGCGGCGATCTTTCCAGCTTTTACGGCGTGGGCGCGGCGGTGCTGACCACCGGCGGCACGATCTCTATTTCGGATAGCACGATGACCACCGACGCAAAGGGCGGCGCGGGCGTATTCGCCTATGGCGACGGCGTGGCGATAGTGAGCGATACGACCATCTCTACCACGCAGGATACCTCCGGCGGCATTCACGTCGCTGGCGGCGGCACGCTTTACGCCAGAGATTTGACCGTGACAACGAAGGGCGAATCCTCCGCGGCGATCCGTTCCGACCGCGGCAGCGGCACGATGGTCGTGGACGGCGGCACGTATGTCGCCGAGGGCGTCGGTTCTCCGGCTGTGTATGTGACGGCGGATATCACGATTCATGAAGCGTCGCTGGCGGCAACAGGCTCCGAAGCGCTGTGTCTCGAAGGCCTGAATTCCGTCCGCCTGTACGACTGCGACCTGACGGGCAATATGGCCGACCTTGATCAGAACGATAACACCTGGACGGTCATCCTCTACCAGAGCATGTCCGGCGACTCCGAGGTTGGCGAGGGCCGCTTTGAGATGGAGGGCGGCTCGCTCGTCTCCGGCAACGGCGGCATCTTCTATACCACCAACACCGAGAGCGAGTTCGTGCTCTCGAACGTCGAGATTTCCGCGGATAACAGCGAATACTTCCTGCGCTGCACGGGCAACGCCAACCAGCGCGGCTGGGGCCAGTCCGGCGCGAACGGCGCGGACTGCGCCTTCACCGCTATCAACCAGAAGATGGACGGCGACGTGATTTGGGACAGCATTTCCAACCTCGATCTGTATGTGACGCAGGGAAGCGTGCTTACCGGCGCGGTGGTCGATGACGAGTCCTGCGCGGGCAACGGCGGCAGCGGCACGGCGAACGTGACGATTGACGCGGATTCCAAATGGGTCGTGACGGGCGACAGCACGCTGACCAACCTCGCCTGCGAAGGCGAAATTGTAGACGCGGCGGGCAACGCGGTGAGCGTCGTCGGCACGGACGGCGCCGTCTATGTGCAGGGCGACAGCGAGTACACCGTCACCGTCGGCAACTACGCCGAGACCTGCGACCTCACCGGCGCGGGTGAAATCACCGGATGGGACGCTTCCGTCATGCCGATGTAACAACTTCTTTTAACCGAAACAGCCATAACGCTGATGACATAGATTTCTTCATGAGTTTTTTCTCTCCAACGCAAAAGGCGGCTTCTCAGCGAGGCCGCTTTTTGCGTGCCGCAAACCGAGTTTCGCAAACCGCTTGACATTCGCCGGCAGACGTGCTAAACTACAATCTAGTTTTCAATACTAGATAAGTGACCCGAAAGGGGGATGTGTGATGACGCGCACCAAGTTAAAAGATCGCGAAATGCCGGTTTATACGAAAAAAGAGGAAATGTTCAACATGATCAGCCACATCGTCGGCGGCGTGGTGGGCATTGCGGGCATGGTGCTGTGCATCATTTTTTCCGCGCTGCATCATAACGGATACGGGCTGGCAGGATCGATTGTGTTCGGCGTGTCGATGATCCTGCTGTATACCATGTCCAGCGTCTATCACGGACTCAAGCCCGGCATGGGCAAGCGCGTGATGCAGGTGTTTGACCACTGCACGATCTATGTGCTGATTGCGGGCACGTATACGCCGCTGCTGCTGAGCGCCATGCGGCCGATCGATCCGGTGGCCAGCTGGGTGCTGTTGGGCATTGTCTGGGGGCTGGCGGCGGTGGGCATTGCCGTCACGGCGATTGACCTCAACAAATATAAGGTCTTTTCGATGGTATGCTATATGGCTATCGGCTGGTGCATCGTCTTCAAGCTGCCGTTGCTGATTCAGGCCATCGGCTGGGGCGGTTTCTGGCTGATTTTGGGCGGCGGGCTGCTGTATACCGTCGGCGCGGTGCTCTATGGCAAGGGCAAGACCAAGCCGTTTATGCACTGTGTGTTCCACGTGTTCGTGATTCTGGGCAGCGTCTGCCACGTTCTGGCGATTCTGCTGTTTGCAATCTGATTTTTTCGGCTGCTGTTTTCCAAAACGAAAACGGCAGCTTTTTTGTACCTTATCACGCAGCGAAAAGGAGGCGGGAGCGCAGGAACCTCAGGTTCCTGCCGGGAATTGGGGCAGATCCCTGAATATTTTTTCGGATTTTGAGCAACTTGTGTAAAATTTCTGTAAAATGATGGTTGTGCTTGACAAAGTGAAGTGATATAATATCCACAAAGGCAATGAGCGAACCATCCACTGCCTAAAACAAAAAGGAGGAAACTTTCCATGAAAAAATTCCTTGCTGCCGCTTTGGCGTCTGTGATGCTCGTCGGCGGTGCGGCGCTGGCTGCGGCTGACGGCGAACTGAACATCTGCTCCCCGAACAGCGACGGCCTGCTTTCCATCATTCCGGTGTTTGAAGAGCAGACGGGCATTAAGGTCAACGTCGAGTCCATCGGCACGGGCGACTGCATGAAGCGCATCGAGAGCGAAATCGCGCAGGAATACAGCACCTTCGACCTGATGTACGGCGGTTCTCTGGCGAACTACGTCGCCAACGCGGGTCTGTTCCAGGATTACGTTTCCGAGCAGGATCAGTACCTGATGGATGCGTACAAGAACACCCGCGGCTACTGCACCAACTACACCATCGACGGCTCCGTGCTGCTGGTGAACACCGATATGCTCAAGGAACTGGGCGTCGAAGTGAACGGCTATGCGGATCTGCTCCAGCCTGAACTGGTGGGCAAGATCGCGTCCGCCGATCCGGCTTCCTCTTCCTCCGCGTTCTGCCAGCTGACCAACATGCTGCTGGCCATGGGCGGCTATGAGGACGACGCGGCCTGGAAGTATGTCGAAGATCTGTTCGTCGGCCAGCAGGTCGCCATCACCAGCGGTTCTTCCGCCGTGTATAAGGGCGTTTACAACGGCGAATACGCCGTCGGCCTGACCTACGAAGATCCCTGCGTCACCCTGATCAAGGACGGCGCGACCAACATTCAGGTTGTCTACCCGGTCGAGGGCACCGTGTTCCTGCCGGCGCAGATCGGTATCGTCAAGAACGCGAAGAACGTCGAGAACGCCAAGGCGTTTGTCGATTTCATGCTCTCCGAGGATGCGCAGCGCTTCCTGGCTGAGAACACCACCAGCCGCAACGTGCGCGAGGTTGAGTATAAGAACGACGTCATGACCCCGCTCGCCGACATCAAGCTCATCTATGAGGACAGCGATTACGTCATCGCCCACACCTCCGAGCTGAAGGAAAAGGTTCAGGACATCATGATGGACATGTAATGTTTACATGCCTTCGGGCGAGGGCGTTGGCCGAAGGGCCGCGCCTTCGCTTTTTTAAGCTGTGGGGGACGTTGGGAATCTTCTCCCTGCCGGGAGTTTGAGAGCGGCGCCCTCAACGTCTCCCCCTTCTATCGGCCCGACGGCGCATGAGCCCAAGGCCCGGCTGAAACGGGAAAATAACGCGAAAGGAATCAACGGATATGAGCGTAGGCATTCATTTTGAGCACATCGTCAAGAAATATGGCGAGAACGTCATCATCCCCGATCTGAATCTGGATGTCAAGGAGGGCGAGTTCTTCACGCTGCTCGGCCCTTCCGGCTGCGGCAAAACGACCCTGCTGCGCATGGTTGCGGGCTTTAACTCCATCGAGGGCGGCACCATCGCTTTCAACGGCAAGGTCATCAACGATATTGCGCCGAACAAGCGCAACATCGGCATGGTTTTCCAGAATTACGCCGTTTTCCCGCATATGACCGTGCGCGAGAACGTCGCTTTCGGCCTTGAAAACCGCCATCTGCCCAAGAACGAGATCAAGCAGCGCGTGGACGAGATTCTGGAGACCGTGAAGATCACGCAGTATGCCGACCGTCTGCCGGAGCGCCTTTCCGGCGGCCAGCAGCAGCGCGTCGCGCTCGCCCGCGCCATCGTCATCAAGCCGGACGTGCTGCTGATGGACGAGCCGCTTTCCAACCTCGACGCGAAGCTGCGCATCGAGATGCGCAACGCCATCCGCCAGATTCAAAACAGCGTCGGCATTACGACGATCTATGTCACCCACGATCAGGAAGAGGCGATGGCCGTTTCCGACCGCATTGCGGTCATGTCCGGCGGCGTGATTCAGCATGTGTCCACGCCGAAGAGCATCTATCAACGCCCAGCCAATCAGTTCGTCGCCAACTTCATCGGCCGCAGCAACACGCTCAAGGCGCGTTACGCGCAGGGCGCGCTGCATTTCGACAACGGCTATGCGATGCCGTATGACAACTGCGGCAGCGTTCCGGCAGAGGATGTGCTGGTCGCGGTTCGGCCGGAAGAATTTGTGCTCGCGGCGGACGGCCAGCAGGGCATTGACGCGACGGTCACGTCCAGCGTGTTCCTCGGCCTGAATACGACGTATTTCGTCGAGCTGTACGACGGCACGAACGCCGAAATCGTGGAGGAAAGCTCGATTTCCAGCATCATTCCCAACGGCACGAAGGTCAAGCTGACGCTCAAGCAGGATAAGATCAACGTGTTTACAGCCGACGGCAAGACCAACCTGACGAAAGGGGTTGTGAACGATGTCCGCTAAAGCGCCCCGCAAAAAGATTCGCTGGGATCTGTGGATGATCGTCACCGTCGGCGTCAGCATCTTCTACATGCTGTTTCTGCTCTATCCGCTCATCAGCATGCTCAGCAAGAGCGTCATCGGCGAAGACGGCGGTTTCACCTGGCAGTATTTCGCCAAGGTCTTTCAGAAGAAATATTATCAACGCGCGATCTGGGGCAGTCTCAAGATTTCCGCGACCGTGACGCTGATCACCGTGCTGCTGGCCACGCCGTTGGCCTACATCATGTCTACCGTGAAGATCCGCTTTGCCAGCGCGCTGCAAATCCTGATTCTCGTCAGCTCGATGAGCGCGCCGTTCATCGGCGCTTACGCGTGGATCATGCTCTGCGGACGCAACGGAACCATCACCAACTTTTTGTTGAATACATTCGGCATCAAGCTCGGCGACATTTACGGTTTCAAGGGCTGCGTCATCGTCATGAGCTTACAGCTGTATTCGCTGGTGTTCATGTTTGTCTCCGGCGCGTTCAAGAACATGGATAACTCGCTGATTGAGGCGAGCGAGAGCCTCGGCTGTTCCGGCATCCGCAAAATCTTCAGGGTTGTGCTGCCGCTGATTTTGCCGACGCTGCTTTCCGGCGCGCTGATGGTGTTCATGCGCACGTTTGCCGACTATGGCACGCCGATGCTCATTGGCGAAAACTACAACACCCTGCCGGTCGTCGTCTACAAGGAGTTCCTTTCTGAAATCGGTTCGAGCGACGGCATGGCCGCGGCGATTTCCATCATCGCGATTGTCATCACGACGGCGGTTTTCCTGCTGCAAAAGTACATTGCCAACCGCAAGGTGTTCTCCATGAGCGCGCTGCATCCCGTCGAGCCGAAGAAGCTCCACGGCGTGAAGAATGTGCTCGCGCACGCGTACTGCTATATTCTGGTCGGCCTGGCCATCATGCCGCAGTGCTACGTCATCTATTCCTCCTTCCGCAACACGAGCGGCAAGCTCTACACCGAGGGCTTCGGTTTGGGCAGCTATAAGGAAGCGTTCTCCACCGTCGGCAGTTCCATCGTGCATACCTACGCGCTGGCGTTCGCGGCGATCTTCGTGATCGTGCTGGTGTCGCTGTTCGTCTCCTATGTGGTGGTTCGCCGCCGCAACGTGTTTAACGCGGCCATCGACGTGGTTTCCATGTTCCCGGAAACGGTCATGGGCTCGATTCTCGGTATTGCGCTGCTGACCACGTTTAACAAGAAGCCGCTGCTGCTGACGGGCGGCGCGTTCATCATGATCCTTTCGTATACCATCCGCCGTATGCCGTATACGATCCGTTCTTCCTCGGCTATTCTGCGCAACATTTCGCCCAGCATCGAGGAGGCTTCCATCAACCTCGGCGCGTCGGATTTTAAGACGTTCTTCAAGGTTACCGTGCCGATGATGATGTCCGGCGTTATTTCCGGCGCGATTCTCTCGTGGATCATGATTATCACCGAATTGTCTACCTCCATCATCCTTTACACGAGCAAGACCAAGACGATGACGCTGGAGATTTATTCCCAGATCATCCGCGGCAACGACGGCGTGGCTTCGGCCATTTCCGCCATTCTGACGTTCTCGACGATCATCGCGCTGGCGGTGTTCTTCAAGGTGAGCGGCAAGAAAGAGATTACGATGTAAACCTGTTTTCTATCGGCCTCCCTCGAAAGAGGGGGGCTTTTTGTATGGGTTTACCCTTCCGCTGGCTAAAACGGAAAACTGATGTATTCGATAAGCTTATTCTGCCTTCATCAGCCCGATCAGCAGCCTGAGCGACGGGGAAAGGTATTTGTTGCGGTGCCAGACGATGTGGCAGGGGCGGGAGAGCGGCGCGTCGCAGATGGGGCGCGTTTGAACGACGCCCGCTTCCAGCGCGCGGCGAACCAGTTTTTCCGGCAGGATGGACAGCCCGATGCCGGAAGCGACTGCGCGCACGAGCGCCTGGGTGCTGGCGCTCTCCCACAAAGGGGACACGGTCAGGCCGTGCGCCTCGAAGACCGTATCCAGAAAGGCGCGCCCCGAACTTCCTTTTTCCCGCAGAAGCAAATCACAGGCCGCCACATCCGCGAGGGTGAGGCGGTCTTTTTGCAGCAGCGGGTGACCGGGCGGCAGAATCAGCGCCAGCTCGTCGCGGGAAAAGGCTTCGCCCGTCAAATCGCGGTGATCGATCGGCGCTTCGATCATGGCCGCGTCAAGCCGATTATCCAGCAGCATGTCTTTGAGCGTATCGACGTTGGCGACGGTCGCCTGTAAGCGGATGCCCGGGCGTTCTTTTTTCATGCGGCGGGCGACGGCGGGCAGTTCGTAATTGCCGAGCGTGATGCTTGCGCCCACACGCAGAACGCCGCGTTCGTCGCCGTCGCTGAGTTCGCGTTCCATTCGGTCGAAGGTATCGACGATGTGCACGGCGTAGGCGTGCATGCGCCGTCCGCTGTCGGTGAGGTAGAGCCGCTGATTGAGCCGCTCGAACAGACGGATGCTGTATGTCTGCTCGATTTCGCGGATGGCGCGCGACACGGCGGGCTGGGTCATATAGAGATTTTCGGCTGCGCGGGTGACGTTCATCGTGCGGCAGACTTCCAAAAAGATGCGCATATGGCGGATGGTCACGTTTGTACGCTCCTATCATATCAAAATTGGTATGGGTCTGATGAAAGAATAGCATTTTACACCCGCGAATGCAAGGGATAAGATAGAAAAGAAAGGGAACGAGGGGGACGGTTGGGGCGCCGCCCCAAGCCCCGGCAGGGGAATCATTCCCCTGCACCCCTGCTATCCGGCTCGCATGCGAGCCGGAATGTGGGAGGTGTCGGAACCTCAGGTTCTGACTGGGGTTTGGGGTGAAACCCCAATCGTTTCCCCAATAAGGAGGTTTTTGCTTGGACACGAAAATCAAAGAGGTGAGCTTGAAAAAGCGGCTGGTTACGCTGTTTTTTTCCATGCTCTCCATCAGCGCGTTTACGTTCGGCGGCGGATTCGTCATCGTCACGCTGATGAAACGGCGGTTCGTCGATGACCTGCACTGGCTCGATGAGGATGAAATGCTGGATATGACGGCCATCGCGCAATCCTGCCCCGGCGCAATCGCGGTCAACGGCGCGATTCTCGTCGGTCAGCGCGTCGCAGGCGCGGCGGGCATTGTTGTGGCGACCATTGCAACCATTATCCCGCCGATGGTCATTTTGTCGCTCGTCTCGTATTTTTACGCGTTGTTTGCCGATAACCCGTATGTCGCGGCGGTACTTGCGGGCATGCAGGCAGGCGTGGCGGCGGTCATCGTCGATGTGGTGATCAACCTCGGCGCGGGCGTGCTCAAAGCCAGGCGATGGCTGTTGAACGTCATCATGGTTGTGGCATTCGTCGCGGCGATTTCCGGTGTGAACGTCATCTATATCATTCTGACCAGCGGCGTCATCGGCGTGATCTGCGCCGTCATGGGAAGGAGGAAGAAAGCCCATGCTGCTTGATTTGTTCCTCTGTTTTGTACAGGTGGGGCTGTTCTCCATCGGCGGCGGCTACGCGGCCATGCCCATGATTCAGGCGAAAGCCGTCGAGTATTACCACTGGCTGACGATGAGCGAGTTCACCGACCTGATGACCATCGCGGAGATGACCCCCGGCCCGATTACCGTTAATTCCGCGACGTTTGTCGGCATCCGCATGGCGGGCATCCCCGGCGCGCTCGTGGCGACGATGGGCTGCATTCTGCCGTCGCTGATCATCGTGTCGCTTTTGTCATGGCTGTATGAAAAATACCGCAGCATGGACGCGATGCAGGCGGTCTTGGCCTGCCTGCGTCCGGCGGTCGTGGCGCTGATTGCCTCCGCGGCGCTGACGATTCTGCGGGTTGTGGTCTTCGCGGGCGGCGTTATCAGCGTGAGCACGGTACAGGTGCTCTATGTTGCGCTGTTTATCATTGCGCTGGCTGTGCTGAGAATCAGGCACAGCAACCCGATTCTGGTCATGGTCTGCTGCGGCGCGGTTTCGCTGGCGGCGAAGCTGATTTTGGGTTAAGCGGCTGAGCAGACGCGGTTTCCGCCAGGCCCCCTAAGAAAGCGCAGAATCTGTCGGCACATGCGAAATCTTTCGTTTCTTTGATAAAACCCCTTGCGAAATAAGGCGGAGCGTGATATCCTCTTTATTATCTGAACAGAGTACAAGGGGCGATGGATATGGATAATATAGATAGAAAGATTTTGACCATTTTGCAGCAGAACGCGCGCACGCCGCTCAAGGTGATTGCCGAGCAGGTGTTTCTCTCTTCCCCCGCGGTCAGCGCGCGCATCGAGCGGCTGGAATCGGCGGGCTATATTCTGGGTTATCAGGCGCAGCTTTCCTGCGCGGCGATGGGTTACCAGATCAAGGCGTTCATCAATCTGGAGATTGAGCCGAGCCAGAAGCCGGAGTTTTATCCCTATATTGAGGGCTGCCCGAACGTGATGGAGTGCGACTGCGTGACGGGCGATTATTCCATGTTTATCAAGGTCTGCTTCCATACGACGCAGGAGTTGGATCAATTCATCAATCAGCTTCATCGCTTCGGCAGAACGCGCACGCAGATCGTCTTTTCCACGCCGGTGGAGCATCGCGGCATTCCAGCGATCGAGCCTGAAGAAAACGTATAATCATTAAAAAAACGGGCGTCCTTTCCCTGTGGAAAGGACGCCCGAAGCGTTTGAAGCGTTAATTCAGCATCTGCAAAACTTCTTGCGGAACGAGCGAGAGAAGGGCAAACAGCTTTTGCTGGGCGCTCTGAGCGAAGCGGTTTTGCAGGGCGGCGAGTTCTTCGCCGGTTGCGGTTTCAAACGTGGTTTCGCGGAGCGCGTCGGTTTCGGCCGCGTCATAATTCCACGAGGAAAGCGCGACATCCGTGCCGAAGGAGAGGGTTCCGTCGTCGGCGGTGAAGGCTTCATCCAGATAGAAGCGGCCGACGAGGCTGTTTTCGTCCGGCTCAAGGCTCAGGCCGCTTTCGATCTTCGCCGAGCCGAGAAGAGAATCTGTCGTATCGGCATAGATGTCGATGTTCGCGGCATACGTGGTTTGCTCGCCGCCAGCGGCGGTCAGCGCGCACAGACCGTCGCCCGTGTAGACAGTCAGCGCCGTGCCGGAATCGACGGCGGTTGCGCTGTTCATGGAAAGCGACAGACGATAGCCGGGCAGGCTGTCTTCGGTGGTGACGGCGCTGCTGTCCATCGCTAAATACAGGGTAAAGTCCTCGGATTGAACGTTCAGCTCGGCGGCATATACTTGCTTGTCGTCGGGGTCGAGCGTCAGCGTCAGCGCCGTATCAAGCAGGGTATTGGCACTGTCGCCGTCGGATTCCAACGCGCGGAGGGTGAAGACGCAGGTATCCTCGGTTTCGCCGGGGAGCATCTGGAACGCAAGCGCGTCCAGCGTCTCGCCGTCGGAGAGGGCAAGGGTCAGATAGAAGGGCAGACCGTCGTCGTCGTAGCCCAGCAGGATGCCGAGCGAACCCTCCGTTTCGGCCAGTACATCGGCGAATTGACGCGTTTCATCGCAGAACTCGGAAACGCTCATGACATGCGTGGTTTCGCCGTCGCCGTCTGTGACGGTCAGGTCGCAGGTTTGGATGAGCTGTTCCAGATAGGGGCGCAGCGCCGTATCTTTTTCGATCTGATCGGCCAGCGAATGGAGCAGGCGGCTCAGCTCCTCGGCGGTGCAGGTGATGGAAATTTCGTTTTCCACGGCCGGATAGCCGTTTTCGGCTTCCACGTCGCGGCGCTGCTGAATGTTCAGCGTGGCGGCGAAATCGGCCAGCGTGACCAGATACGGGTCGGCCAGCTTGCCGAAGGTTTCGGCGGCCTGTGCCAGCTCGTCGTTCAGCTCATTCAGCGCGCTGTCCCAATCCGTGGTGGGCAGGGAGAGCAGCGTGTCAATTTCGTTTTCGCTTAATCCCAGCATTTCCAGCAGGGTTTCCCAGCGGATGCTGAGGCGTTCGCCCTCGATCAGGTTGCTTTCCAGACTCAGGCCGTCGGCGGTCAGGTTGGTCGCGCCGGTGACGCAGACGTTGCCGCCGGATGGCGCGGTGTAAGCGCCGCCCAGTTCCACGCGGTAACCGTCGTCCAGCCTGCCCATGCCGCCCGCCAGACTGACGCCCTGAATGACCTCGGCCAGCGCGTCAAACTGCGCGCGGCCTTCCTCGTCGTCGGGGAGCATGCTGTCGGGCAGCGTCAGCGAAAAGTGCGCTTCGCCGCCGACAAGCTGTCCCGCTTCCAGCGCGGAAGAGACGAGCGAACGCATCCGTTCGCCAGGCACATAGGTATCCTCTGCCTGCGCGCCGGGGAAAATGAGCGACAGGCATAACAGCAGGGTGAGGAAGAAAACGCTTTTCTTCATGGGTCAACCTCCTTCAAAATGGGTCGGGAATAACAGCAGAATCGATCCTCGGATAACCTCATTATAGAAGAAATGCCGATAACCGTCAACGATATGACCACAAATTTAACAAAACGGCCCGGACGCGGGGCGCGCATGCGCGTCAGCAGATGAAATGGCCCGCTGCGGATGAGCGAGGGGCGACTGACCGGCAAACTGTTTTGAAAAAAACTTTCCGAGATACATTGACAGATGAGGTATATAGAGCTATACTGTATCTTGTCGGAGGTGATGAAATGCTGAATTCATCGGACATCCTTCGCGGCTATACCGATACGATCATCCTTGCGCAGCTTGCGGGCGGCGACAGCTACGGCTACGTCATCAGCAAAAACGTGCAGGAGATCACCCGCGGAGAATTACAGCTGAAAGAAGCGACCCTGTATACGACATTCAGGCGGCTGGAAACGGCAGGCATGATTGAATCCTATTGGGGCAACGAAAACGCAGGCGCGCGCAGACGCTACTACCACCTGACCGAAAAGGGGAGAGCGCTCTTTGCGGAAAACCAGGCGGACTGGCGGAAATACCGCGCCGTGATATCCGAACTGTTTGGAATGGAGGACGCATCAAAATGATGAACAAGCAGATTCGAAGAATGATCGATGAAATTTTTGCCGATATGAAGATGACGGCGGATAACCTCGCCCTGCGCGACGAGCTGATGGCCAACGCCCAGGCGCGGTTTGAGGATTCCGTCCGCGCGGGCAAGACGGAGGAAGAAGCTTTCGCCGAGGTGGCCGCGTCGCTGGGCGACGTGCAGAGCCTGCTGCGCGAAATGAACGCCGAAAAGCCGGAGGACAGTGCCGAAGAAACCGCCCAAACCGAGACTCAGACGCAAAGCGACGAGACGGCCGAGGGCGAGGAAGCCGGGGCCGACGAGCCGGATTTTGAGGTCAAAACCGAAAAAACGCCGGATATCGGCGAAGCGCTGGGTAAGGCTTTCGGCGCGCTGGGCGACGTGGGCAAGCAGATTGTGCCGCAGGCGCAGAAGCTGGTTCGGCAGGTGGACGACCTGACGGGCGGCGTGATCGGCGGCATTGGCAAAGCGGTCGGCAAGGGCTTGAGCGACGCACAGAAGGCGGCGGGCAAGGCCATCGACAAGCTCTCCGGCGACAAGGGCGAAATCGTCATCGACTTTGGCGAGGAAAAGCCCAAAGCCCCGGCGGCGCTGCGCGAACGCGCCAAGACCATCCGCGCCGAAGCGGAACTCAAGCAGGCGGCAGGCGATCAGGAGGGCGCGCGGGAACTGCGCGCGAAGGCTTACGCGCTGGAAACCGAGGCCGACGACGTGGAAAAGAAGCTCGCCGAGCTGGCCGAGAAGGAAAAAGCCGCGCAGCCTGAGCAGACGGACAGCGCTTCGGACGACGAATTTGACGCGCTTCAGCACGAGATGGACGCGATGCAGGAAGCATTGAACGCCGACGCGGCAGAGGTGGAGGCGGACGCGGGCTGTCCCAACGAGCCGATCGATCTGGACGACGTTGTGCGAGACGCGGAGGACGCGGCCAAGCAGGCTGGATCCTTCAAGGGCGCGCCGGGCGTGGTCGTCGTCAGCCGCTATCCGGCGGCGGGGCTGCGCGAGGTGAACGTGAGTCTGGATTCCGACGACATCACCGTGAAGTCTGCGGACGGCACGGATGTGGTCATCGAGTGGGAAGCCGGGTGCGAGGGCGTGGAACAGCCGACCGTGACGCTGGAGGAGCACACTCTAAGCGTACGCCGCGCCAACCCGGATGTGTTTAAGACATTCTTCTCCGTCTTTCAAAAGGAGGGCGGCAAGGTGACGGTGCGCGTGCCGCGCGGCTATGCCGCCGATTACGTGCTCAGCACGACCTCCGGCGATATCCGCCTGTATGCCATCGACGTGGATAAGGTGAAGGTCAACACGACCTCCGGCGACGTGCGCGTCGAACCGGACGCGGGCATCCGCGCCAAGGAAATCGACGTGACGACCATCTCCGGCGGCGCGACGGTCAGCGCTTGCGCGGGCGACGTGGTGGTCAGCACCGTTTCGGGCAAACAGTTCGTCTCCTGCGACGCGAACCGCGCGGATCTGAATGTCGTTTCCGGCAAGATTCACGCTGAGGGCGCGAGCGAAGAGTGGGAAATCAGCAGCGTTTCCGGCGACGTGGAGGTGCTCTGCACCGTTGCGCCGACGCGCAAGATCCAGATCAATTCCATGAGCGCCAGCGTGCATGTGGCTCTGCCCGGCGATATCCGCGGGTTTGTGGCCGATATCAGCAGCATAAGCGGCAAGATTGTCAACGAGTTTGGTCCGAACCGCTACGGTACGTGCGCGCTGCCGATTCACATGGATACCATGAGCGGCAAGCTGATGCTCACCCGCCTGTAAACATACGGAGAAAAGACGATGTGGGATAAAATCAAAGAGATTCTGAGCCTGATTTTCGGCAGTCAGCTCGTCGTGGAAGGCACAGGACGCACCTTTGTCAAAGCGCCTATGTGGCTGGCCGTGCTGGCGGCCCTTGCGAGCATCCGACTGGCGGTGCTGACCGTGCTGCTGGTTGTGCTCTTCGGCATGCGGGTTCGCGTGGCCAAGGCGTAAGGAGGGATGAGCATGGATTTTGAAACCATCAAAAACAACGCGATGAACGCGTTTCGCCAGCTGTCCGTGCTGCGGGTTATCGTCACATCCCCCAATGAAAAAGTGGCGGATGTGCCCGCGCTGTATGCGCTTGCCGCCGTGCTGCTTGCGCCGTGGGTCTGCGGCGCGGCGCTGATACTCGGCTTCCTGTTTCACTACGGGATTCGGTTTGAAAAAGACGCCGTGAAGATGAATTGAGAAGCGAACGCCTTCCGTCACGCCCGCGGCGCGCCGCCGCCCTCGAAGAGGGAGGCCTTTGAACAGGAACGCACAAACCCAAATAGGGACGAACCGTTAAAGGGTGCGTCCCTATTTTTTTTCGTCAAATTGGAATTTTCTGAAATTCTTCCCTGTTTGTTTCGTCTATATCAGTAGAAGGGAGGAATGCTTACCATGAAAAAAATACTGGGTTTGCTGGTGACGGCGTTCATGCTGACGGCCTCGGCGCTGGCCGCCGACCTCGATACGCCGCAAATCGGCGCGGCGGTCTGCGCGCCGGAGGAAGCGGACGGCTCGGTCGTGCTGCATGAAGCGCCCGACGGGCGGAGCGAAACGCTGATGCGCTATTTTCAGGGCGCGCCGCTGCAAGTGCTCGACCTTGCGGACGGCTGGGCGCACGTGCGCATGGGCATGGAGGGCGACTCGCTGGAGGGCTATATCCGGCAGGAACGGCTGAAATACGGCGCGGAAGCGATGCGGGAGATTACGCAATACGCTTCAATGCCGGGCTTTGAAAGCGACGTCATCATTTATCAGGCATGCGACGAACAGTCGGACATTGTGGAGGCAGTGCAAGGACCGTGCGGAATCAAAATCATGGGCTATAACGGCCAATGGGCCGCTATTTGGGGCAGAAACGGCTTTATTCCCTATGACGTCGTCAACGACAGGCCGGACAAGTGGGATTTGGTTTCGTATCCGGTTTTGCCGCTGGACGGCGAAATTACAACGGAAGAAGCCGTCCGTATCTTTCGAGAAGAGCTGCGCCAAAAGCGGGCGGAATGGGGCCTCTGCGCGGAATATGACGACGAAAAGCTGCTGAATGAGGAAATTCAATGGGATTGCAGCGGCGTATCCTATGAACCGTGGCGAGGCGAAGCGTCGTATCGCGTGTTCATGATGGACCCGATGCTTTTCAACGAACGGACATCGACCTTTTCCGCGCTCTTTGCGGAAATCTCCACGACGGGCGAAATTCAAAAAGTGTATAATTGGATGCCGCAAAGCGGAACAGCGGTCTGCGCGCCGGAAGAGGAGAGTGACACGGTGACGCTCTATGCCGAGCCGAACGAGGACAGCGACATGCTGTTTGGCTATTACAGCGGTGCGATTGTGGAAGTGACGGAAGTCACGCGGACATGGGCGCATGTGCGCGTGGGCAGCGAGGAAGCGGCGCTGGAAGGGTGGATGCACACCTGGGATTTGGCTTATACCGCGTTAAAGGAGCGCGATGTGCCGCACATGGTGCGATACGCGAATGCGGGCGAACTGACAGTTTACGCCGCGCCAGACGAAAACGCGGAGGTTTTGCGCAAGACGAACCAAAGCGCCGACATCATCGGCATCGGCTCGGACGGTTGGGCACAGTTGAATTGGAACGTAGCCAAGGACGAGACAGAGGACAACCGATCGGGTTTTGTGCGCCTTGGGGACGATGCGGAACTGGGAAAGCCGAGCAGAATGGAGCATTATTTCGTGCATCCGGTAGAAGGCGAACTGAGTTTTGACGAAGCCGAGGCAAAAGCGAGGGACTATGTGCTGCATCACGGGCCGACGAAGAACGCAAAAACGTGGTCGAAGGCGTGGATGCGATCCAGAAAGGGCATTTTAGGCGCGGCGTGCACGGTCGCACTGCGATATAATTCGGAGACGCGCGAAGCGGGCTTTGAGATTTGGCTGTATCAGCCGGGCACAGAGGAGGACGAGGAGGGCATTGCCGTGGAGATGACCCCGCAGGGGGAGATTACCGACGCGGCGGAGGGATTCGGCTGACTTGCGCGGCGAGGGGGAGTTATGGTAAAATAGAGGAGACGATGGGACTTTGCCCCATACGCTGCCAGGAACCTGAGGTTTTTGAATTTTCCGTTTCGCGGCGGTTTGACGAAAGGCATGTGAGAATCGGTATGCTGATGCAAAACCCGAACATTCCGGAGGACTGGAAGCAGACAATCCGAGACTATATCCCGAAGGACGAACGCGAGGCGGCAGAGAAGGCGGAGATATTGACCCTGATTGACCGCGAAGGAGAGCGGCTTTTGCTGCGGGACTGCGCCTATGCGCACATGACGGCATCCTCGATCATTGTGAACGGCGCGCGCACGAAAACGCTGATGGCGTTTCACAAAATCTATCAGAGCTGGGCCTGGACGGGCGGCCATGCGGACGGCGAAACCGATTTGCTGCATGTGGCGATGCGCGAAGCCAAAGAAGAAACGGGCATCGAGCATCTCAGGCTGATGGGAGGCGGCGTGGTCTCGCTGGAAATCCTGCCGGTTTGGGCGCACGTGAAGCGCGGCAGGGCGGTCGGGAGCCATCTGCATTTGAACGTATCCTATCTGTTCGAGGCGGACGACACGCTGCCCCTGCGCGTCGCGGAGGACGAAAACAGCGCGGTCGGCTGGATTGGTATTGACCGCCTGGACGAGTATGTGAGCGAGCGCGACATGCTGCCGACGTACAGAAAGATTCTGAACAGGACGAACGTTTGTTAATTCCTTACAAACAATATGCGATTTGACTTGAAGAAAGATGACAAATTTCGTATACTGGAACCGAAGAAAGGAGAAAGAGCCGAAAAGGCCAAACAAACACAAAAAAGGCAATCCCAAGGCAAAGGAGGCCGATTTCATGATTACACGTTTTGTGCTTAAAGACGCGCATGTTCCCGCCGAAGTCGTTGAAACGATGGAGCGCCGGATTCATCAGCGCATGGATGCTTATTTCAAGGATGAGGCCGAGGGCGATACGGTGATCGGCGTTCGCATTACCGAACAGAAGAACACCTACAAGGTCGAAATGACCATGCCCTACATGGGCCACACGCTTCGCACGGAAAACCAGGAGCGGGAGATTTCCCTCCCTGCGCTGGATAAAGGTATAGATGTTCTGGAGCGGCAGATGAAGAAGCTCAGAACGCGTCTGGGACGCGATTTGAGAAAGAAGCCGACAGCGGTTGACGCCGCTCCCGAAGCAGGAGAGGAGGAAGAGGAGACGGCGGTTGTCCGCGTGAAGCGCTACGCGGCCAAGCCGATGAGCGTGGAAGACGCCATTTTGGAGATGGACATGCTCGGCCATTCCTTCTACATGTTCAACAACATTGAAACGGGCATGGCAGCGACGGTATACCGCCGTAAAGACGGCGGCTGCGGCCTGATCGAACTGGAAAATTTGTAAACGAAAAAGCTGAACGAATAAGCAAAGCCGTTGGTCCCATGGAAAACGGTATGAGAAAGGGTGAGTCCGATGCAGCCGAAGATGAAAATCGTGGTCGCCGTGCTGGTGGTCGCGCTGATTGCTGTAATCGGTTTGATTGTTGTGACCAATCGCAGCGGCGCGGGAGAGCCTGCCCCGGCAGCGACCGCGATCCCGGAAGAGACTGCGGTTCCCGAAGAGACCGCAGAGCCGGAGAAAGAACCCGAAGCCACCGCCGAACCGGCGCAGAGCGGAGATGCCGCCGCGCAAGATACGATGTATGAGGGCGCGCTGGCCGGGCTGAGCGAGGAGGAAATCGCCAAATTGGCGCTCGCGGAAGAGGAATCCGGCGAAAGACAGAGTGATATCGGCGCGGAGGATTCCGTTGACTGACGGACAGGCTTCATCCCCCGCATAGAAGCCTTCATTCGGACGTGCGCGGGTGCGCGCGTGGAGCCAAATGCAATTTGCGGCCGGGAAACGCCGAAAAGGCGGCGCAGTCCCGGCCGTTTTTGTGTTAAGCGGCGAATAACTGCCGCGAAGCGAAGAAGGGGTTTGGGGGATTATTCCCCAAACGGGTCCGGACGGTAGCCCGATATAGCCTCCCAAAAAGAAGGAACGCCAACCCCGCTGCCCATCACGCCCTCCGCATATCATCAAATTCATTCGGAAGAATTTTCAAAAAACGGTTGACAAAAACCGTATAATCGTGTATTATATATTTCGTCGCCGCGCTCGACACAATCAAGCGATGCGGCGGGCCAGCTTGGGAGCATAGCTCAGCTGGGAGAGCATCTGCCTTACAAGCAGAGGGTCACAGGTTCGAGCCCTGTTGTTCCCACCAATTTCATAAATGGCGCGGTAGTTCAGTCGGTTAGAATGCCAGCCTGTCACGCTGGAGGTCGAGGGTTCGAGCCCCTTCCGCGTCGCCATTTGCCTTGGTAGCTCAGTCGGTAGAGCAGGAGACTGAAA
>Ga0129315_1000672_pt1 | contig 22880 bp, 22 predicted proteins | sample Cm827metagenome_FD_94432 | JGI IMG/M metagenome (GOLD analysis project Ga0129315, IMG submission 94432) | Eastern black-and-white colobus group fecal microbial communities from Wisconsin, USA - Cm827 metagenome | ecosystem: Host-associated > Mammals > Digestive system > Large intestine > Fecal...
AATTCTAAAAAGCTTACTCCTGGTTTCATTTCTGATATTACTCTTTCATTTACTTTAAGAACTGCGTTATAAACTTCCTTTTGTCTTTCTGTAAACTTACCACTTACAGGAAATGTCCTTGAAATATCTCCATTGTAATACTTATATTGAGCTCCTAAATCAAATAAAATTAAATCTCCATCTTTTATTTCAGAATCATTAGTTACATAATGTAAAACTGTAGCATTTTTCCCTGCTGCAGCAATAGTTTTAAATGCTAAATCTTTAACTCCATTCTTCTTACATATAAAGTCAAAATAGGCTTCTAGCTCATATTCCTTAATTCCATCTTTAGAATTTTTCATAAGCTCTTTTACACCTTCTATAGTTATAGCTATAGCTTTTCTTATTCTATTAACTTCTTCTTCAGTTTTTATAAGTCTTAATTCTCCTATTAATCTATAAGCATTTAATATATTTATATTAAAATACTTTTCTTTAATTTCCTTTATAAAATTATATGACTTATTTTCCTTCTCTAAATCTAAATATATATTAACCTCTTCTTTATTAAGAATAGTTCTTTCTATAAAACTATTAAAATTACCTAAGTAATTAACCTCTTCAATTCCACAAATATTGAAGACCTCTTCTTTTCTTATAGTTTTACCTTCCCACTTTTCTCTAATAGCATCAACTTCTTTTATAAATAAATATTCTTTAATTTCTCCATTTATTTTAGATAAAACTAAAATATGTTCTTCTTCTTCAATGCCTGTTAGATAATAAAAATTTCTATTTGGTGTAAATTGATAATTCTCATCAGCTGTTTTTTTAGGTGCTTTACCTGCAAACAGTATAAGTAAAGAATTATCTTTAATTTTATTTAATACCTTATGTCTATTATCTTTAAAAAAATCTTTTTTCACTTTAACACTTCCTTTATTATTCCATAGCTAATACCTTAACACTTACTACATTTTTTAATCCCCTTAATGTATTTACTAAATGCTTTAAATCTTTTTTCATATTTGATATATCTAATGTTATTGTTACATTAGCTGCCATATTTATTGGTATATCCTGATTAATAGTTAATATATTTCCTTTGTTAAATGCAATGCAATCTAAAACCTTAGATAAGGTTCCAGCCTCATGTGATAGTAAAACAACTAAGGTTATCTTCTTACTATTTAACCCCTCTGTCATTGGAAATATATGATCCTTATACTTATAGTAGGTACTTCTACTTATTCCTGTTTTCTTTACAGCCTCACTTATATCTTTTGCTTTTCCCGTCAAAAGATTCTCTTTAACCTCTAGTACCTTTATGAAAATTTCTGGCATAATTTTATTGCTTACAATATAAAATTTTTCTGAAGCCATTCCCTCACCACCCTTAGTAAAATAAAAAAGCTATATAAATTTTATTATATAGCTTATCTACACTAAAATACATATTATTCCTAAAGTTCTTTATATCAATTTTTTAGATTTTTTACTTCTATTTATATATACCTTTAAAACTGATACTATAATAGAAGTCACTCCACCTAAAGCAAAAAATAATTCTATATTATTAAAAAATAGTCCTAATACTACTCCTACCCCTACACCATAGACTAAATAAATTGATAAAACCTTTATCTCATCATCTGTTAAAAATAAATTTTCAATCCATTTCATCTATTTCCCACTTCCCTCCTTATTCTTATAAATATATTATAATTCACTTTCATTATTAACTAGTTACAAAAATATTACATATTAGATATATTTTATTTTTTAATTACTTCAAATAGTTTACATCAATAGTTTTGAAACTAAGAAAATTGAGATTATTATAGCAGTTAAATCAGCTAATACCGCAGCCCATAATGTATGCCTTATTTTCTTTATTTGTATTGCTCCAAAATATACAGTAATAGTATAAAAAATTGTCTCAGTAGTACCCATAATCACTGAAGCTATTAACCCTATGTAACTATCTGGCCCATAAGTTTTTACTATATCAGTTAGTATTCCTATAGCACCGCTTCCAGATAGAGGTTTAACTAAAACCAATGGTATTATTTCCTTAGGTAATCCTATTAAACTACCTAATGGTGCTATCATATTATTTAATAAGTCTAGTAGCTTTGCTTCTCTAAAAATGTTAACTGCAATTATCATTGCTAAAAGATATGGAAATATATTAAGACAAACCTTTAACCCTTCCTTAGCTCCTTCAATAAACCATTCATATACCTTTCTTCCCTTTATCATCCCATATGTTATTATAATTACTACTATTATTGGTATTATGCTCTTTGTTATATACTGAAACATAAGTAACAACCTCCCTTAAAAGTATCTTTGTAATATTTTACAAAGAACTACCCCTGTAATTGCAGCAAAGGTACTTGCTAAAACTGCTGGTAAAATAATTGCTCCAGGATTACTAGAACCTACTGCTGCCCTTATAGAAATAACTGTTGAGGGTACTAATTGGATACATGCTGCATTTAATACTAAAAATAGAGCCATATCATTAGAAGCAACTCCCTTTTCATTATTAAGCCTATCCATCTCCTGCATTGCCTTTATTCCGAAAGGCGTTGCTGCATTTCCAAGACCCATCATATTTGCAGTTATGTTCATAACTATAGCACCTAAAGCTTTTTCATCTTTAGCTGCTTCCTTAAAAATAATTTTTAAAATTGGCCTTAAAACCTTCGCTAATTTATTCGTAAACCCACTTTTTTCAGCTACCTTCATAACACCACACCAAAAACACATAAGTCCCACTAACCCTATAATCATAGAAACTGTTGAATCAGCTGAATTAATTATAGACTTAGATATGACTTCACCATTTCCTGAAAATAAGCCTACTAATATTCCTAAAAATATCATAATAAACCATATATAATTTATCAAAACTTCACCTCTTACTAATTACTTCTATAAATATATGACTTGAATATGCTATTTATTAGTGATAGGATGAATATATGTAATATAAATTATGTTTAAATACATAAAGGAGATAATTTATGAAGGAATCAAATTTAAAACTAGCTCAACAAGATATAGATGATGCTCTAAAAACAGTAGAAGATATGGTTAGCTTTATTGATGAAACTGATCTTCCAAAAGAAAAGCTAAGAGAAAAATTTCTTACTTTAACTGAAAAAGTTCAAGAATTAGAAAACATATTAAAAATTGAAGGTATTATATAATCGTACATAAAAAATAATGGATTTGATAGATTATTATTACAAGATAACATTTTAATAAATTCTAAGAAATTAAAAAACAACTTCCTTAAGAAGTTGTTTTTTTTGACCTTAACCCAAATTTCTCAATGATTAGTTACCCATTCTAATCAAATATACTTATATTATACACAGTTGAAATTTGAAAACGTTTAATGACTTGTAGTATTAATTATAACATGGTTTTTATTTCCTAACAATACATAACTTCTAAAAAAATTGTAAACATTTATTAAATATTTGTAAATATATCCAAAAATGATATTATTTATAAAAATAGAAGTGTAGATATTAATCTACACTTCTATTTAAGTTCTTATTTGCAACTATCTCTTTCTATTAGTGTATAATCAAGAACAAATTGAGATTCCTCTAATTCTCTCTTACTAAGCATTTTAATAAGCATTCTCATAGCTACTGATCCCATATCATAACTTGGTTGTTTTATAGTAGTTATCTTTGGATAGAACTCAGATGACATATTGTTATCATTAAATCCAATAACGCTTACGTCTTCTGGTACTCTCTTTCCTACTTCTCTTAAGGCATTTATAACACCCATAGCAATTTCATCTGATGCGCAAACTACTGCATCATATTCTTTCTTGCTATCTTCAAAGTATTTTACAGCTTCGTATCCACTTTTAACTTTTAATCCTCCAAAGTATACTAAGCTCTCATCTACATTGATATCCTTATCATTAAGTGCTTCTTTATAACCTATGTATCTATCTCCCCAAGCATTCATATTCTCTTTTTTTGCACCTGCAAAAGCTATTTTAGATAGTCCCTTGTCTAAAAGATAGTTTGTTGCTTCTTTTGAGGCCTTAGTATTATCTATAGTTACACTTGGTAAACTTTCTTCTTTATCTTTAGTTTCTACTAAAACAGTAGTTAAATTTAATTCATTAATAATATTTAAAGTTTCTTCTTGTAGAGATGAGCTCATATAAATAACCCCATCAACCATTTTTTCTCTTAGTACTCTTAAATATTCTTTTTCCTTTTCAATATCAAAATCTGAATTACATAAGATGACGTTATAATCATAAATATTAGCCACATCTTCTGCTCCCCTAACTATCTCAGGATAAAATCCACTTGATATGTCAGGAACTAAGATTCCTACTGTCTTCGTTCTTTGAGTTTTTAAACTTCTTGCTACAATATTAGGTCTATAGCCTAGCTTATTAATGGCATCTAAAACCTTTTTCTTCGTGTCCTCGTTTACAACATCTATGTCGTTTAAAACTCTAGAAACAGTAGCAATTGATACTCCCGCTTCTCTAGCAACATCTTTTATAGAAGTAGCCATAACACATCACTCCAATTTTTATTTTTTAATCTTTTTTATCTCATTTTAACAATAATTATACTATTTGCAAATACTTTATACAATATTCTAAGTTATTCTTTATAATAACTCACTATAAAATAAGTAAAAAGTTAGAAATTCTATAGAAACTTCTAACTTTTTAACATAAAATTATTCTACTTAATTACTTTAACTGTCATATTTAATTTTTCACCATTAATAACAGTTTCAGTGTAATCAGCATCTTCATTTATAACAATTTCTTGAGTTAATGTTTCTCTCTTTATTACATCTGAATATTTGTTAATGATATTAATTAACATATCATTTCCTGCAACAAATAATTTTATCTTATCTGCAACTTCAAAACCTTTTTCTTTTCTCATATTTTGAATCTTTGAAGTTATTTCTCTTAATTGTCCTTCTTCTTTTAATTCTTCTGTAATTGTAGTATCAAGAACAACTCCGATTTCACCTTCGCCAGCAAAAGCATATCCTTCTAAACCTTGCATAGTTACAAGAACACTTTCACTATTTAATACTATATCAGTTCCATCTACAGTAATAGTTTCAGTTCCACCTGATTGTAATTTTTGAGCTAATTCCATTTGGTTTCTTGAAGCTATTTCTTTTCTTATTCCTGGAATTAGCTTACCATATTGTCTTCCAAGAACAGGCAGGTTAGGCTTGATTTCAAAGTTAACATGTTCTGATAAATCAGCTCCAAATTCTACAGTCTTAATATTAAGTTCATCTTTTATAATATCTCCATAATAAGCTGGAATAGCTGCTGTTGAAAGTAACATCTTAGAAAGTGGCTGTCTATTCTTAATATTAGCACCATTTCTAGCACTTCTACCAAGTTTAACTATTGTATAAGCTAAATCCATTTCCTTTTCTAAGTTTTCATCTATTGCACTTTTATCAACTGATGGCCATGAACATAAATGTACACTTTCTGTAGCAGATTTATCTAATCCTACAACTAAATTTTGATAAATTTCTTCTGTTACGAAAGGTACAAATGGAGCTGCTATCTTAACTAAAGTAGTTAAGACTCTATATAATGTAACATAAGCACCAATTTTATCATCTGATAAATCTTCTGACCAATATCTTGCTCTATTTCTTCTTACATACCAGTTTGATAACTCATCTGTAAAATCTTCAATAGCTAATGCAGCTTGAGTTATTTGATATGATGCTAAGTTTTCATCTACTTCCTTAATTAATGTGTTAAGCTTAGACATTATCCACTTATCCATAACATTTTCTGATTTGAAATCTTTATAGTCTAATGGATTAAACTTATCTAAATCAGCATATAAAACATAGAATGAATATACATTCCATAAAGTGCTTAAGAACTTTCTTTGAGCTTCTTGAACGTCATCAATAGAGAATCTTGTTGGAAGCCATGGTGCACTTGCAGTATAGAAATGCCATCTTGTAGCATCTGCACCTTGTGAATCTAATACATCAAATGGATCTACTACATTTCCCTTTGATTTAGACATCTTCAAGCCCTTCTTATCTAAAACATGCCCTAAAACTATACAGTTTTCAAATGGATTAGTATCAAATATAGCAGTTGAAATAGCTAATAATGTGTAGAACCATCCTCTTGTTTGGTCAACAGCTTCTGAAATAAATTGAGCTGGGAAGTTTTCTTCAAATAGCTCTTTATTTTCAAATGGATAATGTAATTGAGCAAAAGGCATTGATCCTGAATCAAACCAGCAGTCAATAACTTCAGCAGTTCTAGTCATTTCTTTTCCACATTCAGAACATTTAAGTTTAACTCCATCTATATATGGTTTATGAAGCTCTATATCCTCTGGAACATTAATTCCCTTTTCCTTTAATTCAGCTATACTTCCTATACATTCTCTATGGCCACATTCACATTCCCAAATAGGAAGTGGAGTACCCCAGTATCTATCTCTTGATATACCCCAGTCAATAACATTTTCTAAGAACTTACCAAATCTACCTGTTCTTATGTTATCTGGGTACCAATTAATCTTATTATTATTTTCTAAAAGCTTATCTCTAAGCTTAGTCATTGCTACAAACCAGCTCTCTCTCGGATAGTAAAGAAGTGGTGTGTCACATCTCCAGCAGTGTGGATAAGAGTGAGTATGCTTTTCAGCTTTAAACAATTTATTTTCTTCTTCTAAATATTTAACTATGCTTTCATCGCACTTCTTAACAAACTTCCCTGCCCATGGTGTTACTTCTTCTACAAAGTTACCACTAGCATCTACTAAGTTTATAAATCCTATTCCATTTTGCTTAGCAACAAAACTATCATCTTCACCATATGCAGGTGCTATATGAACAATACCAGTACCATCTGATAAAGTTACATAATCACCATGAATAACTTCAAAAGCTTTTCCATCAACTTTTCCAAATGGAAGCAATCTTTCATATTTTGTTCCTAATAATTCAGTTCCCTTAAATTCCTTGATTACTTCGTAATCTTCTCCTAATACTTTTGTAGCTAAATCTTTAGCAACTATTAATGTTTCATCACCAACTTTAGCTTCAATATAATCATATGCTTTATTTACACATAAAGCTAAATTTGAAGGTAATGTCCATGGAGTTGTTGTCCATGCTAATATATATTTATTATCTTCTCCTTGAACCTTAAACTTAGCTATAGCAGTTAAATCCTTAACATCCTTATATCCTTGTGACACTTCGTGAGAAGAAAGTCCAGTTCCACATCTTGGGCAATATGGCATTACCTTATGTCCCTTATATAAAAGTCCTTTTTCCCACATTTGGCTTAATGCCCACCAAACAGATTCTATATATGAGTTGTGATAAGTAACGTAAGGCTTCTCCATATCTACCCAGTAACCTATTTGATCAGTCATCTTTTCCCACATATTAACATAAGTGAAAACTGACTCTTTACATTCTTTAACGAATTTTTCTACTCCATAGCTTTCTATTTGCTCTTTTCCTGAAATACCAAGTTTCTTTTCTATTTCAAGTTCTACAGGAAGTCCATGAGTATCCCATCCAGCTTTTCTTATAACTTTATACCCCTTCATAACTTTATATCTTGGGATAATATCCTTCATAACTCTTGTTAATACGTGTCCTACGTGAGGTCTTCCATTTGCAGTTGGAGGTCCATCATAGAAAGTGAAATACTCACCATCTTGATTCATATCAAAATTCTTTTTAATTACGTTATTTCCTTTCCAAAGATCTGCTACTTCTTTTTCCATACCAACAAATCCCTTTGGTAATTCAACCTTTTTGTACATATCTAAACTCCTTCCGTTAATTAATTTATATCTAAAAGCTATTGCTTTAAGGTTATACTTTTTCTTCTTATAATAATACTAAATACATTTTACATTATTAACTATAAAAAGCTAATTATGCAGATTTCTCTTTATATTAATATTAATAAAGTATTATATAATAAAAAAGCCCCGCCCAATAGGACGAAGATATTCGCTATACCACCTAAGGTTATAAGTTTTTTATAAGCATAAAAAAACTCTTATTTTCGAGTACAAACATACTCTATCCCTTAACGCAGGCTAACGTGAAAAACTTAATCAGCTATATAACCTTTCAGCCTCAAACTCATAGGTGATTTTCCTTAATTTTCTCTATGACTTCACACCACACAGCCACTCTCTTAAAGTATCCAATTAAGTACTTTTCCTAATCACAGTTTTTAAATTTACAAATTATATACCTATTCTACTACAAAGTAAAATATTATAAAAGTCTATATTTAAGAATATTTTCATAAATTTAAGAAAAAAGTTAATAATATTATTAATATAATAAATTAATTTAATATTAAAAATTAATTAATAATTTTTATCAATTAGTATTGACTTTCTTTATTGCTATATTTATAATATAAGCATAAAGAATAAATATTAAAAATTTATTTTTTATCCCCTTTATTTTCCTTAATCTATTTCTTTATATTAGGAGGAAAGATAAGTGGAAAATAACTTAAACGAACAAGTCCTTGATAAGATTACTAAAGTTTGTACTTGCAAGGCAATACCAAGATCCAAAATTAAAGATGCAATCAAAGCCGGAGCACACACTGTAGCAGAAGTTTCTAAGGCAACAGGAGCTTGCACAGGTGGTTGCAGAGGCTACAGATGTACCCCTACAATCCAAAATTTGATTGATAAGCATCTGGAAAACAACTAATATAGTTCCCCCAAACTATATTAGCATATAGATTATATCTCCCCTAAAACCACCTGTCTTAATAACAGGTGGTTTTTTTATTCTTTAGAAAACTACAAAAAATTTATCCTATGAATAACTTTCATAATTCCGAATGAAATGAGGAATTATTACCTTCAGTATAGAAGGCGATAAATATTATATGACGGTGACTTGGAGCCAGCGACGGAAGAAGGAATATAATATTTATCGCCTTTTTAAAAAATTTTCATTGTTATTCCATAGTTTTTAAAGCTATCTTTTGATAAATTAATATGTTCTAATTCCTTAATAGGCTCTTCTTTGCTAATGCTTTTAGTATTAGCTTCTATTAAAGCATTTTCTAAGTATTTTCTTATTCTTTTTGGTGTTGGTATTACAATTGCCTTAATTATCATAATAATCTCCCTAAAAATTCTTTACATTATAAATATATTTTATTAAATAAGCATTATTCATCTATATTTTACTTTAAGTATTTACCCCTATCCCCTATACTTAATTTGCAATTATGTTATAATTTTATAGAACTTATTATGGAAGGAGCTATATTATGGCAAGTAAGTTTTTTTTACATAAAGGGAAAAATAAAAGAGCTGAACAAGGCAGACCTTGGATATATATTGATGAAATAAATGAATATGATGGCGATTATGAAAATGGTGATATAGTTGAAGTATATAATCACAAAAATTACTTCATAGGAAAAGGTTATATTAATGATAGAAGTAAGATAACTATTAGAATTATGACTAGAGATATAAATGAAGAAATAAATTATGATTTCTTTAAAAGAAGATTTGAAGCAGCATATGAATATAGAAAAACTGTTATAGACACTTCATCTTGTAGACTTATATTTGGAGAGGCTGACTTTTTACCAGGCTTAACAGTAGATAAATTTGAAGACTACTATGTAATTCAAATATCAACTTTAGGAATGGATAAGTATAGAGACTTAATAGTTAAAATATTAGTTGATGAATTCGGAGCTAAGGGTGTTTACGAAAGAAGTGATATTAAGACTAGAGAAATAGAAGGTCTTGAACAAACTAAAGGCTTTTTAACTGAGCCTTTCGATACTAATATAGAAATAATTGAAAATGGTGTTAAGTACATAGTTGACTTAGAAAATGGCCAAAAAACAGGCTTTTTCTTAGATCAAAAGGAAAATAGAGCAGCTATGCATAGAATCTGTAAGGATAAAGAGGTATTAGATTGCTTTACACATACTGGTTCCTTTGCATTAAATGCAGGTATTGCAGGTGCAAAATCAGTATTAGGTATTGATGTATCTCAACATGCTATAGATTGTGCTAGAAAAAATGCAGAGCTTAATAACTTACAGGATACAGTTAAATTTGAATGTCATAATGCTTTTAATGTTCTTGGAGATTGGTCAAGAGAAGGAAAGCAATTTGATGTTGTTATCTTAGATCCTCCAGCCTTTACAAAATCAAGAAATACAATTAATTCAGCTATTAGAGGCTATAAAGAAATAAATCTTAGAGGATTAAAAATGGTTAAACAAGGTGGTTACTTTGCAACTTGTTCTTGTTCACATTATATGAGTGAAGAACAATTAAAGAAAACTGTATTAGAAGCTGCTCATGATGCTAGAAGAACTTTAAGACAAGTAGAAATAAGAACTCAAAGTGCAGATCATCCTATTCTATGGAACTCTGATGAATCTTATTACCTTAAATTCTTTATATTCCAAGTAGTTTAGTAATATAATTTATATTTATTAGTAAAGCCTCTATATAATATAGAGGCTTTTTTCTTATATATTTCTATATATTAACTTATGCACTAAATTGGCATAACTTTTGCTTTATTTATTATATGTAAGCAAAGTATATACAATAATAGAGAGGAGATATGATATGTATAAAAGATCAACTACCGTAATTAATAAAACAGGGCTTCATGCAAGACCAGCATCAATCTTCGTAAATAAAGCCAATTCCTTTGATTCTACAATTACTATCACTAACCTTAGTCTTTCTAATGCTAAAACAGTTAATGCAAAATCAATTATATCTATACTCTCTTTAGGAATGGGAAAGGATTCTAAGGTAGAAATAGCTGCAGAAGGTAAAGATGAAGTTAATGCAGTAGATAGTCTTATTAATCTTATTAACACAGGCTTCGGAGAATAGAAAAAGTATTATTTGAAACAAGCATTATAAAGATTACATTTTATACTATAATTTTTTATTATATTTTTATAAAAACCTAATTAGTGAGGAGGTATTTATATGTTAGAAGATTTGAAACAACAAGTTTTTCATGCAAACCTATTACTTCCTAAATACAAATTAGTTACATTCACATGGGGCAATGTATCTGCTATTGATCGTGAAATAGGTGCAATAGTTATTAAACCAAGTGGTGTAGAATATGAGACGATGAAAATAGAAGATATGGTAGTAGTAGACTTGTACAGTGGTAAAGTTTTAGAAGGCAATTTAATCCCCTCTTCAGATACACCTACACACCTAGAGTTATACAGGCGATTTAATAATATTTCTGCAATAGTTCATACTCATAGCAGATGGGCAACAATTTTTTCTCAAGCAGGTATTGATATTCCTCCTCTAGGTACAACCCATGCTGATTATTTTTATGGATCAATTCCTTGTACTCGTAAAATGACTGATTATGAAATCACTGGTGATTATGAGTTAGAAACAGGAAAGGTCATAGCTGAGACTATAGAACAAAGAAAATCCAGCTCTATTCCAGCAGTGCTAGTGCATAGTCATGGTCCATTTGTATGGGGAGAAACAGCAGCTGATGCTGTACATAATGCTGTTGTTTTAGAGGAAATAGCTATTATGGCATGGCATACAATTGTCATAAACTCATCAATTAATCCAATGCAAAAAGAACTTTTAGATAAACATTACTTGAGAAAGCATGGTCCAAATGCTTATTATGGTCAGAAAGGAAGTAATAAATAATGAAAGATTACAACCTTGGTATTTATGAAAAGGCCATGCCTAATTCCCTATCCATTGAAGAAAAACTTATACTAGCTAAAAATACAGGTTTTGATTATATGGAACTTTCTATTGATGAAAGTCCAGAAAAACTCCATAGACTTGATTATAATTTACATGATCTTAAGAATATAAGAAATTCTATACTTGAATCTGGTATATATATAAATAGTCTTTGCCTAAGTGCACATAGAAGATTTCCAATGGGCTCGCATGATGAAAACATTAGAGATCTATCTTTAAAAATATTACATAGGGCAGTTGATCTTTCTTGTATCTTAGGAATCAGAATTATTCAACTAGCTGGCTATGATGTTTATTATGAAAAGGGAGATGAAACAAGTAGAGAATACTTCAAACAGTCTTTAGGATATGCAACTTCATTAGCCTCATCCAAAGGAATAATTCTAGCAATTGAGACAATGGAAACTCCTTTTATTGATACTGTTGAAAAGGCTATGTATTACGTTAGGCTTATAAATTCTCCTTATTTAGGTGTTTATCCAGACATAGGCAATTTAACAAATGCCTCTTTAATATACAACAACAATATTACTGAAGACATAAGTCTAGGTAGAGGTCATATTTTTGCATCACATTTGAAAGAAACTAAGCCCGGCATTTATAGAGACCTAAATTTCGGAAATGGCCATACAAAATATATAAGTTGCATCAAAGAACTATATTCTCAGGGAGTTCGTATGTTTACTGGTGAGTTTTGGAACAATGATAAAGATAATTCTATAGAAAAACTTCTTTATTCATGTAATTTTCTTAGAGAAAAAATAGAGCAAGCTATAAATTAATATATATAATATAAAAAATTACTATAGGAAAAATCCTATAGTAACTTTTTATAAATTTTTTTGATTAAGTTTTATAGTTTTTATTCTCTTCATAACATCATTGGCTCCCCTTCCAAAATAGTCATGAAGAATATCGTACTCTTTGTATAGTTCATTATAAATCTTAACATTTTCAATATTAGGTCTGTAAACTTTCTCTTTTACCTTTCCCATAACTCTAATAGCTTCAAATGCATCCTTATATCCACTTAGTTCTTCACCTGCAGCTACAGCAGCAAAGATTGCACTACCAAGAGCTGGCCCTTGTTCACTTCCGGCTATTTTTATAGGCATATTTAATACATCTGCATATATTTGCATCATAAATGGATTTTTTTGGCTTATGCCTCCTGATGCATAAAATTCATAGATTGGAATTCCATTTCTTATAAAGTTTTCGATAATTTTTCTTGTTCCATATGAAGTTGCTTCTATTAAAGCCCTATATATTTCTTCAGCCTTTGTTTGAAGTGTCATTCCTAAAATAACACCCGAAAGATTAGTGTCAACTAATATACTACGATTTCCATTCCACCAATCTAACGCAATAAGACCACTTTCACCTGGTTTTTGCTTTTCTGCTAATCTACTAAGATACTGATGTATACTTTCATTGTTTATCTCAGCTTCCTTATAATAATCTCCTGGAACACAATTTTCTACAAACCATTGAAAATGGTCTCCTACACATGATTGGCCTGCTTCATATCCATAATAACCAGGAAGTACTCCATCTTCAACTACTCCACAAATTCCTTCTATCTGCTTCTCATCCTTCCCCATTAAAATATCACAAGTAGATGTACCAACTATAGCTAACAACTTTCCTGGAGAGTCTATTCCTACCGCTGCAATACATACATGTGCATCCACATTCCCAACTGCTACTGCTGTTCCCGGCTTAAGTCCAGTTAGTTCCGCTGCTTTAATACTTATTCCCCCTGCTCTTGTACCTAGTGGAGTTATTTTATTACCTATTTTTTCTTCTATAACATTTTCTAATCTTGGATCAAGTGCCTTAAAAAAATCCTTAGGTGGAAATCCTGTTTTCTTATTATACATAGCTTTGTATCCTGCAGTACAACTATTTCGACTTTCAATTCCTGTAAGAACCCATACAATCCAATCAGCAGCTTCTATCCATAAATCCATAGCCTCATATATCTCAGGTGCTTCTTCAAGAACCTGCCATAATTTTGGAATTGACCACTCACTACTGATTTTTCCACCATAGTTATAAATCCACTTTTCATTTCTTTCTTTAGCAATATTATTAAGACGGTTTGCTTGATTCTGTGCAGCATGATGTTTCCACAATTTCACATAGGAATGAGGGTTATGTTTATATTTATCAATAAAACAAAGTGGAGTACCATCATTCAGTACTGGTAATACAGTACAGGCAGTAAAATCTATTCCAATACCTATAACATCATCTTGGTTAATATTATTATCTGATACTAATTTAGGAACTGTATTTTTTAAAACCTCTATATAATCCATTGGATCTTGTAAAGCCCAATCACTACCAAGCTTCTCCCCTGTCGGAAGCTTTGTATCCATTACACCATGAGGATATTCATAAGTCTTAGAGTCTATAACACTACCATCATGAATATCTACCAATACAGCTCTCCCAGAAAGAGTTCCATAATCAATACCGATAGTATATTTACTCATATCTTTTACCTCTCAATACTTTCTATATAAGACTGTATGCTATCCCATATGCCATCTAAACATTTAATAGTTTTTAGATACAGTTTATATTTTTCTTTATATATTTTCACCTTATCCCACTCTGGATTAACTCTTTTTGATATTTTACACATAGCTTCAGCTGCCTCTCTTAAAGAACTATACTCACCAGATGCCACTGCTGCAGTAATCGCACATCCTGCAGCACCTGTCTCTTTAACTTCCACTATCTCTATAGGCAACTCCATTACATTAGCAAATATTTGTACCCATACCTCTGAATTTGTTACTCCTCCAGCAAGACGTATACATTGTGTTGGATTTTCCTTTGTTTTTAGTAATCGATTTAAATGGTATTTGTGTGAAAATGCAATACCTTCATATATACTTCTTACTATATGCTTTCTAGTGTGATATCCACAAATTCCTACAAACGCTGCCTTTGCATTAGTATTAACGTTACTTCCTACTAAAAATGGTAAAAATATTGGGCAAAATTCCTTATCAGGTATCTGCATTACCCATTCGTTCATTATGCTATATATACTCTCTGACTTTTTATTTGATTCAATCATCAATTCTGGAAGCATATTTTTTATAAACCACTGATTATTTCCTGCAGAAGTTGCACTACATTCCTCTACTAAATAATAATCTGGAATACAGAATAATGAATTCATAAGAACACTACCATCAATAACAGGACTTCTTCTTAAATATTCATTTATGCTCCAGGTTCCAGCTATCATACATATATTTCTCTCATCAATTACATTTACAGCTAAACAGCAAGAATCTATGTCAAACATTCCTCCTGCTACTGGTGTTCCTGCTTTAAGTCCACATTTAGCTTCAGTTTCTTCTGTAATATAACCACATATTTCTGTAGCTGTACAAATCCTTGGTAAAGCTTCATATATTTCACCTATTCCAAAAAGATCAAGAAGATTTTCATCATAATTTTTAGTATATAAATTTATAAGATTTGCTCCTGAGTAATCTGTAATCTCGCCCCTAGACTCACCTGTTAGCCTAAATCTTATATAATCCTTACATTCAAATATCCATTGAATATTACCATATACCTCAGGCTCATTATCCTTAATCCATGCTAATAGAGAAACCGGCTGACAAGCTAATATACTTTGAGCCGATATTTTGAAAACCTTCTCTGCTGTCCCATCCTTTTCCCATTTAATTGGATACTTATACGCTCTATTATCAGTAGACATAATACCATTTCTTGATGGCTTATTATCTTTCCCCCAAAGATATATACCCTTACCATGGCCACAAACAGCTACTGCTGATATATCAGAACTATTAATTCCTGTTTTCTTAAGGACTTCCCTAATAACAGTACAATTAGCTTCCCACATCTCTTCCATATCCCGTTCTATAAATCCAGGTCTAGGTGTAATCACAGCAGTGTCTATACCAGCAGTACCTACTTCTTTTCCATCTGATGTAAAAATTGCTGCCTTAGTAACAGTACCACCGTTATCTAATCCTAAATAATATTTCATAATATTATCCTATGGAATAACAAATCCTGCAGCTGAATAAATAGAATACCATTCTTCACGTGTAAGCTCAATTTCATCAGCTTTACAGATTTCTGCTAATCTATGTGATTTTGTTGTTCCTATTATAGTTTGCATCTTTGCAGGATGTCTTAATATCCATGCAACTGCTATTGCACTGCTTGTTACATTCCTATTTTCAGCTATTTCCTCTAGTTTAGAATTAAGAGTTGGAAACTTTTCCTTATCAAGTATTAATGATTCTTCTACTCTCTCTCCTTTATACATTCTTGATAAGAATGGGGACCAAGCTTGAATTGTAATATCATTCAAACGGCAATATTCTAGAATTCCTCCATCATGGTCTATTGAACGCTCATTTGTCATATTTACATTCATACCTGAGTGTATCATTCCAGAATTTAATATGCTAAGCTCTAGTTGATTTGCAATTATAGGATATTTTATATATTTTTCTAATAGCCTAATTTGTCCAGGATTGTGATTACTTACTCCGAAATTTCTTACCTTTCCCTTATCTATAAGTATAGAAAAAGCTTCTGCTACTTCTTCTGGTTCCATTAATGGATCAGGTCTGTGAAGTAGTAGCATATCCAAGTATTCTAAATTCATTCGTCTTAAACTATCATCAACAGCTTCTAATATATGCTCCTTTGAATAATCAAAGGTCTTTTGACCAGATGATCCTACTCTTCGTATAGAACATTTAGTTTGTATTTTTATTTTATCTCTTAATTCAGGATGAAGTTTTATAACCTCTCCAAGTTTTTCTTCCGCTTGACCTCCTGCATAATAATCAGCATTATCAAGAAGATCAATTCCATTTTCCATAGCTGTAAAAATAATATCCTCAGTTTCCTTAAGAGATAGTTTACTTATACGCATACACCCGAGAATAAGTCTTGAAGCCATTAAATTACTTTTACCAACATTAACTTTTTTCAATATTTCTTCCCCCTAAAGTCTAATGCAACACTTTAAGAACTTCACATAAATAGCATATTTCATCATCTGTAACTGTTATTCCAAACTCTCTCTCTACTATATACATATTCTTTTTTGCAACATTAAAAATCTCTGAGTTGATTTTTATATATTCTTCTTTATTGTCAAATTTAATAAGTTCATTAAAAGCTAATCTTTCTATCATATATGCCATATGCACTGCGCACTTTATAAGTGTGTCATCAGATAATATAATTTCATCCTCTGAAAGCTTATTAAAATATAATCTAATTACCCTTATAAACAAATTTACATTTAGAAAAACTACTGTGTCATTTAATAGTAATTCTATTTTTTTAAATATATCACTTTTTGATTCCTCTAAAGTATTAATAGATGAATGTGCATCAACGAACTTTTCAAAGGCTCCAGTATTTTTTATAAAATCTTGTAGGTCAAAATAAACAGTATTAATTTCCGGATTAATATTTCCTACGCAAGCAATTATTGAATACTTATGAACAATATCTTCATATCTTTGTGAGTGATTCTTTATATCCATGAAAGGTAATTGAATAACTTTTATATCATTAATTTCCTTTTCCTCTAATATGGCTTTAACTTTTCTATATAACATAGTACTTGTACCAATTCCTGTTGAGCAGGTTGTAATAATACACTTCTTCTTTAAATTTACATTTTCCCCACTCAAAGGCATAGATATATAATCTGATATAGCCTTATATATTGAATCTAAATCTCCATCTTTATATAAGACACGCCTTATAGCTTCTAATACATATGGAGTAGATACCCTATCAATTATTCTTATGTTAATACCGCTTTCTTCTGAAACTTTTTTTCCTATATTTATTAAAGAACCCATATCAACCATAAGTAGTACTCCCAATCCATTATCAGCCATCTTCACCGTACTTAAAACTTTCTTATATACATAATCCATATCATCTTCTAGGGCCATATCCACTCCTATAGCAATATCAGCCTGCATTATTCTGTTAGATACCTCTGCTATACTCGTAGCTGTTGACTTACCGTGAGCCAATATAACAATTCCTATATTATCCTTCTTAGGTTGTACCATACTTTCATTATTTAGCAACATAGTAATGAAATATATCTCACCTTCAGTAATATCTATTTCAAATTCTTCTTCTATTTTTTTTATAATTATTCCTGCTACTCTAAACTCTTCAGGATAGCTATCAGAAATTCCATGTATTTTTGGTGTATCTACAACCTCTTTAGATTTAACTCTCATAATAAGATAATAGATATGAAAAGCTAATACACATAAGATATTAGAATTTAATTCTCGGTTAAGTTCTTTAGATGCCATCTCTACCATACTATATGTAAAATCTACTACCTTTTTATCAAGAGTTTTATATAAATTCTCTTTTATTTCTATACTGCTATCAAATTTATTAACTACATTTCGTATATAGGAATTTACCAATTCCTCTATAGATTTCTTTATATAACTCTCACTTTCGCCTCTTTCTCTAAGTTTGTTATTAACCTCCATTATATCTGCATAAATATTTCTCTTAGGAATTTTATAGTTATCATTTTGGTTAGATGGTGTTATAACCATATTTGTATCTATATTCTGTATTTCTTTAAAATCACTATCATTTAGTGTTACTGCATTTCTAAATTGTGTAGGTAATGATTCTATTTCAACATCTATACACTGAGTATTATCAATATGCTTCAAAAAAGCTTGTGCACATACTTGCTTAACAAGAGATCTTACTTGACCAATATTCCCACGAAACTCACTAGATAATATTGAACGAATTACATCATTTGAAATTCTAAGTTTTCTTTCAATTCTTATAGCCTCTATTTTAAAAAGCATTTCAATGATTTCAATACGCTCACTAATACTTCTCTCATTTAATGATGGTATATTAATCATTATTGGAATTCTTCTAAGGAAGGTCTGTAAAAGAACGCTATAAGGATTCTCTGTTGTAGCAGCAATTATAAGAACATCACTTTTCCTTGCAATTCCTGGTTCGCCCATACGGTGATATTCACCTCTATCCATAAGGGTAAAAAGCATTTCCTGACCTTCAGGAGGCAGACGATGAATTTCATCTAAAAATAACATTCCACCATTTGCTCTAACTACAAGTCCATCTTTATCTCTATCTGCACCTGTATATGCTCCCTTAACATGTCCAAATAACTGAGATAAAAGTAAATGTGGATTATTACAATAATCAGCACAATTAAATACTACGAATGGATATTGATCTGCTGTTTTTCTCTTCTTAAAACATACATACTCATGCATAATCTGCGCCATGAAACTCTTACCTACTCCACTTTCACCTAAAAGTAAAGTGTGAAGTCCATTTGGTGGATACATAATAGCAGCCTTAGCCTGATTTATACAATTTTTTAAACTACCATTATATCCAATTAGTTTTGAAAATGGATCCTGCTTTAGTGAGCTATTCTTTATTTCTTGTAGCTCCTTTATGGTATACTCACTTTTTTTTAAAGATACACCTAGTGCACTTTCTGCCTGTGATTTAGGCACAAAGCGCACTGGTCTTCCAAATATTTTAATTAATTTATTATCTAATACCAACTCATTAAGCAAAGAACTAGCGTTATTTCTAACAATCCCAACCTTTTCTTCAACATCACCTGCTGTTACTCCATAAGAAATACTTGAATCAATAGAGCTTTTAAAATTATTATCAGAAAAACATTTTTTAATATAAGAGTACACTTCAGGTTTACGTTTCATAGAATCACCCCAAATTTTTCATTTAATCTTCTTTATAAAATTCACGGTTAAGAATGTCTATAGCTTCTTTAGATGTTTTAGTATTTTTTAACTCTATAAGGACTCCCTTTCTAGTAAACATATCCATAAATCTTTGTAAAGTTCCTATTTCATGACTAGAATCTGTAAGAACAATTACAAAAACCAATTGGACAGGCACATCATTTATGCCATTTCCCATTTCCTTAAAATATACTACATTTCTTAAGTTCATAAACATAATAATTGGCTTAAGACAATGCTCACAGTAAGTATGAGGAAGTGCTACCTGTATTCCTTCTGTGGGAAGTCCTGTAGGATAGTCTTTTTCTCTGTTTAAAAGTGCCTCTTTATAACTCCTTTTTACATATCCCTTTTCATACAAAATATCAGCAGCCTTTTTAAGTAGTTCATTACAGTTATCAGCTTCAACATCGAAATAAATCATATCTTCATTAAAGAGTTGTTTAAATTCATTATTCTCTTTCATAAGCCTTCTTATCCTTTACTTTATTATAATATAATTAATTTTATACTGTAAATAACCATATTTATAACTTTATTCCAATTAACAAACTCTCAACTATATCCCTATTGCCTACTTCTATATTTCTTTGGAGTTCTCATAGGGAACCTTTTTGCATCTATAGCAAGTTTTATACTTAATACGAAAGAAATTATAGATAAGATAAGGCTGTCATAGATAATTGCACAAACTAGGAATATGCTATCTAATACAATTAAAACTAAAAAAGTAATAATCTCTAATTTACTCATAGGTACCCCCTCCATAAAACTTTATTTTATACCAAGTAATTTCATAAGCTCATCATATTCTTCTATAGACATATGATTTATTTTATCAAGACCAACTAAAGATGCCATTCTAAAATATACCTTGGCTGTTTCTTCAACATATATCGCTTTACGAAGTGCATCTTCAATTCCAGTAGATGATACTGTCAACATTCCATGACGTTCCATTACACATGCTACACCTTTATCTCCAAGGGTGTTAACTATATTTTCTGCTAATTGTGGAGTACTTGGTGCCCCATATGGAGCAAGTGGACATCTACAATCAAACATCATTGCTTCAGTTACTACAGGACGTATTTCCATGCTTAGTCCAGCGAATACAGAAGTATATGGTGCATGATTGTGACATACAGCCATTACATCTGGACGATTCTTATAAATCGCTAAATGAATGAATTTTTCTGAGCTTGGAATTATTCCTGGAGGTGCTTCTATTATATTAGCATCCATATCCATAACTACTACATCTCTCCATGACATTGTGAAACGATCACAATCATGTGGAGTTGTTATTACAAGATTCTTTTCACGGTCTATCATGCTGAAGTTACCTCCCCCACTATTGCATAGACCAGACTTTTCTGCAAGTTGTGCAGCGGCTAGAACCCTTTTTCTCAAATCCTCATACATTTTAATTCCTCCTAATTTCAAACAAAAGTTAATTTATATAGCTTTGGAGGAACCCCCCCCAGAGCTATAAATTTATTATTATTTTCCTAATTCCTTAGCTATTTCTGCTTCTTTTACTTTTCTTTCTTTTAGATAGAAGAAAGTAAGTACTGCATATAGTATCACGAATGCTATAGCAACAATATTTCCTACAGTTGCTTCACAAGCAAACCAACGAATAAATCCTATATCAATACCATACCAAGCTAATTGTTGTCCCGCTGCAAGTCCTGATAAATCTGTACCTACTTCAAGAGCTAATCTATGAAGCATAGGTGAAAAATATGTGGCTGCATAAAGAGTAAATGGAATGGTAACTATATTAGTAATTATCATTTTAATAAGATCACCTTCATACATTAGATAAGCAGTAATAGGTACACAAAGATATAAAATACCTGCTAGTGGTAGTACTGTGTTAAATGGTAGTACTAATGCTAGTAATAGTACAAAAGGAACAGAAATTATAGCTGAAATATATATTTCACTTGCACCTGCAAGAATTGGCCAGTCAAGTCCTATACAAAGTTCCTTACCTGGGAATCTCTTGCTTATAAATTCGTTTGCAGCGTCACTTATAGGAGTAAGTGCTGTCATAAACAATTTAGCTGCCAAAGGTATTAATGTAAGCCCTGTAGCTAATTTTAAACCTACCATCAAGGAATCAACTACTGAGTATTTACCAATTAACCCCATTAAAGTACCAAGAATAAAACCAATTGTCGGTGTTTCAGCAAAGAAACCTATCTTTTCTTTCAATGCTGCTGCATCTAATGTCTTATTAGAAGGAATTATCTTATCTAATAATTTTTGTAATGGCCAGAACAAAGGCATATTCAAAAACATAGGATGAGGAAGGGTAACCCCAGGAACACCAGAAATTTTCTCTACAGCATATCTATTTGCATCACCTATCAATAATTCAAGAACCGCTTGAACTGCTGTTACAGCAAAACCTACTATAACACTTCCACTTACACAATATACAAAGAAACCAGTTGCAACCTTATTTGCTACATTCCACATATCTACATTAAGAGTAAAGGTTTTACCTAGAACTAACATTATGAGATTTACTAATATATGAAGAGGGAACATTAAGAATGCTAATTTCCACTGCCAAGCGATTCCAAGAGCTGCTCCCCACCCCATATCAAGAGCTATAAGATTTGTATTACCAGCATTTTCAGCAAATGCAGCTGCTGCACCTGAAACTGAACCAGTAATGTATCCTGTTACCATGTTTACACCTGTTAAAGCTATACCGAATGTTAATCCTGCAGATAAAGCCTTTAACGGCTTCATTCTTATAATTAAACCAATAATAAAGAATACTAAAATTAGAACCAAACCAGAATCTAGACTTTTAATAGTACCAAAAATCGCTTCTAAAACTTGCATAATTGCCCTCCAATCTTTAAATTAATTTTATTATTTCGTCCATTACTTTGTCAGCTCCTACTCCAGTCAAGAAAGGTATACCGCTAAATGTTGGAATATCATACTTAGGTGCTCCCTTTACGGGTGTAATGCTAACATATATATCTGCATTTTTAATAAGTTTATCAATAGCTCTAATATCTACACTATCAGCTTGTGCTCTTCCTGAATATCCCCTTTTAGCAAGCATATCATTGATTTTATATGCTACTGTGCTTGATGTAGCTATCCCACTTCCACATGCCACTATAATCTTTTTCATTACAAATTCACCTCCTTAATATAACTTATTCTCTCGCTTATTATTACAGCAATTATCGTGCCAATATTTTGC
>Ga0129315_1000673_pt1 | contig 22847 bp, 20 predicted proteins | sample Cm827metagenome_FD_94432 | JGI IMG/M metagenome (GOLD analysis project Ga0129315, IMG submission 94432) | Eastern black-and-white colobus group fecal microbial communities from Wisconsin, USA - Cm827 metagenome | ecosystem: Host-associated > Mammals > Digestive system > Large intestine > Fecal...
GCCTACATTTATCATTTTACTTGATACCCAAAATATAACTATAATAGCTATGTTAAGTAAAAAGAAAAACATTGGCTGTGAAATTGCCATAAGCTTGTTTAACTTTTTTGATACATCTGCATAAAGTTCATTGGTTTCTTGGAACCTTTCATCTTCATGCTTGTCATTCCCAAAGGCCCTTATTACTCTTATACCCGTTAAATTTTCTCTTGATATTCTATTTAGCTTATCTAATCTCTTTTGTAAGGTTTCAGATAAAGGTTCTGAGGTTTTTGCTATTACAAATACACCTATTATTATTAGAGGTATTACTGCCGCTAGTACTAATGAAAGGGATGGACTAGTTCTTAAAATCATTACTAAACTAACTGTAAACATAACAGGTGTAAGTAAAGCTGTTCTTAATAATGTATTTGTAAATTGTAATAATACAAAAGCATCATTAGTAGTTCTTGTTATCATTGAAGATACACCAAACTTATCATATTCCGTATGAGAAAACTCTTGTGCTTTTTTAAAAATATCATTTCTCATATCTCTAGTAATTCCTGTTGATATTTTAGATGAACAATAGCCTAGAAGTATAGTTCCTAGAACTCCTACTATTGAAATAATTACTATTACAAGTCCCATTCTTTTAATATAAGGAATATCATTGTTAATAATTCCAGTATCGATTACTTTAGCCATAACAGTAGGTATTCCAAGTTCTACTAAAGCAAAGCCAAATATTGATATAATATTTAAAGCAAGTATTAGCTTATAATTTTTCATATATTTTAGTATTAATTTCATTGCTGCAATTTACACTTCCTTTCTTTAAAGTTTTAGATATAAATAAAAATGAAACACTTTCTAATTATTAGTATCTCATCTTTCTTAAATATCCATTCTAATTATCACAATATTTTATCATAAATTAATATAAAAATCTACAATAATTACCATCAATTTAATTGTATATCTTTATAACTAAGTTTTTTATTTAATAAAACAAAAAGTACAATATTAATAATAAATATTGTACTTTTTTATAATTATAAAATTATAGTTCTAACTACATTTTCTACAGTTTTCTCAAGATTAATTTCTCCATTTTTAAGAGCTTCATCCAGAGAACATACCCCTCTCATAATTCCAAAGATTGAGTTTATTCCTATATCATAAAGATTTTCTACTCCATCTCCAATCTTACCTGCAAAGGCTATTGTATTTACATTATGCTTTTTAGCTATAGCTGCTACTCCCATAGGAGTTTTCCCAAAGATAGTTTGATTATCTATTGCTCCCTCTCCAGTAAATACAAAATCTGCTCCCTGTATCTTATTTTCTAAATCAGTATGCTTTATTATTAAATCTATACCTCTTTTTAATTCTCCATTAAGGAATGTAAGCAAAGCTGCTCCAAGACCTCCTGCTGCTCCTGCACCTTCAACATTAGCTACATCAACTTTGAATTCTCTTTTAATAATCTCTGCATAGTTACTTAAAGCTTTATCCAATTCTAATACCATTTCTTCTGTAGCACCTTTTTGTGGTCCAAATATTCTTGAAGCACCTTTTTCTCCAATAAGTGGATTAGTTACATCACAAGCAACTTCAAATGTTACTTCCTTTAACCTAGTATCAAAACCAGTTAAATCTATAGTATTTAATTTAATTAAAGCTGCTCCTCCAAATGGAAGTTCATTACCTTCTTTATCTAATAAATGACAGCCTAAGGCTTGAAGCATACCAGCTCCTCCATCATTAGTAGCACTTCCTCCAATTCCAATAATTATATGTTTTACACCTCTATTTATAGCATCTAGTATTAATTCACCAGTACCATATGTAGTTGTAATTAAAGGATTTCTCTTTTCTCTTTCCACAAGATGAATGCCACTTGCACTTGCCATTTCAATTATAGCTTTTTCTCCATTTCCTAATAAACCATATTCAGCCTTTATCTTTTTATCTCCAAGAGGATGTGTAACTAATGTATTAACAATTATTCCTCCAGTAGATTCAACTAAGGCTTCAACAGTGCCTTCTCCTCCATCTGCCATTGGGACCTTTATACATATAGCATCTTTTATTACCTTCTTTATTCCTCTTTCCATTGCATTACAAGCATCTTTTGATGTCATACTTTCTTTAAATGAATCTGGCGCTAATATAAACTTCATGTAATTCATCTCCATCCAATCATATAATTATAATATTATACCAAATATTATTGAAGAAACTATTGCCATTGTCAATCCAATTATTGATTCATAAGGTATAAGTTTTAATCTTTCTCCCATACTCATATTCACACTACCACCTGTTGCATGGAAAAAGCTTCCGTGTGGTAAATGATCTAAAACTGTTGCACCTGAATGTATCATAGCAGCTGTTCCTAATGCTGGTATACCTAATTCTAGTATAGTGCTACCAAATACTGAAGTTGCTACTGCTGTTCCTGAAGTTGTTGATGCCGTTGCTGCAGACATTAATATTCCTGAAACTGGTGCTAATGCAAAGCTTGGCAAACCTAATACATTTATTCCACTTATTATTACGTCCTTTAATCCTGAATTAGATATAATTCCTGCTAAAGTTCCTGTACCTATTAGTAATATTGCTACTCCACTCATTTTTCCTATTCCTAGTGTTGCATATTCATTTATATTTTTAATTTTCCCCATTGCTAATGCACCTGCTAGTCCACCTAATGGTAGTGCTATTAACGGATCAATTTCTATCTTTGCTATTGGTCTTAACATTAATAATAATATAGCAACTATTGGTCCAACTATTGAAGCTAAAAAGCTTGGCATTTCTTCAGTTTTTTCTAATGTTTCTTCTACCTCTACAGCTGTACCTTTATTTTTAATCTTTTGTGTTATTATACAAGTTACTATTAATCCAAATATGGCTGGTACTATTCCTGCTATCATAACGCTAGTAAGAGAAACTCCCATATTATCAGCAGCTGCAATTGCATTAGGATTAGGTGACATAATATTTCCTGCCTTACCACCACCAATCATAGCTAATAATATTGCTGTTCTACTTAATTTAACTCTTTTTGCTATGGCTAGCGCTATAGGTGAAACTGTAATTACAGCAACGTCTATAAATACCCCTACCATTGTTAATACCATTGTTGCAATAGCTAATGCTATTAATGCTTTTGACTCTCCTATCTTGTCCACTATTGTTTCAGCTATCTTAGCAGCTGCTCCTGATTGAATTAAAACTCCTGCTAAAATACCTGCGGTTATAATTCTTAAAATTGCTGGCATCATTCCTTTAGCTCCAGTAATCATTAATGTTACTGTATCAACAATAGATGCTCCTCCAACTAATCCACCTATTACAGCACCAATTATTAAACTGTATGCAGGATGAACTTTTTTAATTATTAATGTAATTGCTACAATTAAAGCAACAATTGCCCCTAAGGCAGTAACTGTTATATCCATTATATCTCCCCTTCCACATTTTATGAACACAACCATATAATACTCTCAATAGTAAATGATTACATCGTTCATAAACACAAATTTACAACTTTTCTATTGTGCATTTGAATAAATGACTTTATAGTAAATATATGCATTAGTTAGTCTATAACAATCTATTGCCTTATTAAATTTTAATCCTGTCAATTCTTCTATTTTACTTATTCTATATGCTAAAGTATTTCTATGTATATGTAATTTTTTATATGTTATTTGTCTTTCATAATCAGACTCCACAAAAGCAATAAATGTTTCTAAAATATCACCACCATAGTTTTTCATTTTTTCAATCATTTCTTTATTGTTTATGTTTTGAACCATTTTATCTATTTCTGATAAAAATTTTATATCTTTTTGTAGAATAACTTTGTCTGTTATATTTAATTTGTTCGCTATAGTTATTGAATTTAAAAGTTTGTAGAAGGATATAGATAATACATTCTCTATATTATCGTATATTACTTTTACTATTTCTTCTGTATTTTCATTAATTAATTCTGTTATTCTTTGTTTTGTAATATCTAATTTAGTACTAAGAATAAGTACTAATCTATTAAAATTTGTATAAATCACATACTCATTTTTCTTTATAAATAGTTTTATATTTCTTCTTAGAATATCATCCTTACTTTTTTTATATTCTATTATAACTATAGTTTTGCTTAGTTCAACATTTATTTCTACTTCAATTCCTCTTTCAATAAATTCCTTATCATAAGGCTCTTTTCTATGAAGCCATTCATATAAATATTCTTCTTTAATTTGATTCTTCACTATATATTTCTGTATACTATACTCTTGATTAATTAGTAATTCAGCGGTAACTCTTACAATTTCACCAAAGGACCTTACCTTTTTTGGATCTCCTGTAATTCCTATAACTCCAATTATTCTACTATTAAAGGTTATTGGAATATTTACTCCAGGCTTTACCCCTTTACTTTCCTTGCTCACTTCTGTACCTTTCTTTAATCTAAGTGATTCAACTGCTCCTAAGTGTAGTTGCCCTACTCTATCCTCATCACCACTTCCTATTATTACCCCATTCTTGTCCATTATATTAACATTGTAAGGAATAATATCCATCATTTTATCAACAATTTTTTGTGCTAATATTTTATTTAACATTTTATTCCACCATCCAAAAAACAATATTTTAATATTTATATAAATTTATTAAAGTTCTTTTTCAAAAGCTATTCTTTTACTTCCATCTACTAAATAAATAATTCCACAATATCTATAGTTGTTTTTTTGTAATAATTTTTGCATTGATATATTATCTTCATGAGTATCTATTTTTATATTATTTATCTCTCTAGCTATACATATTTCTTCAGATCTTTTTAATAATTCAGTACCTATATTTTTTATTCCTTCTACTTTAGCTACAGCTATTCTATGTATAACAGCATATTTATTTTCTGATAACCATTTACCTTCATAAATCTTATCATAAGTTTTCTCTCCATTAAAAGAAAGTGCTAAAGTTCCTATAATTTTTCCATTATATTCTAATACATAACTTTCACATTTATTTATATCATTTAATATAGCTTCTTCATTTGGATATCCATTTTGCCATTGATTTACATTGTTATTCTTTAGTAATTCCTTGCCTTCATTGATTATGTCCATTATATCATTTAAATCCTCTTTGGTTGAATTTCTTAATATCATTTTATCCTCTCCTAAGCTATAAATATACTAATTATTATTATACAATACATCCTAAATATTTTAGAATAATTCCTAAAATATTCAAAAGAAAAATCCATAGCACTTTACACTATGGATTTTTACTCTTACTTTTTGTATTAAATTTCTATTTACATTTAATTTTTTAAATTATCTCGATATTTTACCCACACCATAATTTACTTGATTTTCTACTTCTTCGCTAGTTACCAAATTTGCATCCCCATAAATACTATGTTTTAATACTGAAGCAACCACTGCAAATTCACTTATATATTCTGGCGATTTTTTTCTAAGGATTCCATAAAGTATCCCTGATGTTAATGCATCTCCAGCACCAACTCTATCTACTATATCATCAATTTCATGTATTTTAGATGAAAACAATTTATTATTTGTATAGTAATTACATTGTAATGTATTTACTGAAGCAGACTTGATTTCTCTAAAGGAAGAAAAAATATGCTTTATATTAGGATATTCTTTGCTTATTTTATCATAGTAACACTTTAACTTCTCATATTTATCTTCTTTATCACATTTCATATTTAATATATTTTCGGCATCAAGTATTCCTGCTGATAAAATATTAACATATGGTAAAACCAATTTTGTAACCTTACTTGCTTCTTCTAAACTCCACATTTTAGCTCTATAATTTGAATCATAGCTTACTAAAATATTATTTTTTCTGCAATATTCAAGCATCTTAAATGTCAACTTTCTAACGTCCTCAGATATTGCTAAAGTTATTCCTGAAAAATGAAATATATCAACATCTTTTAATACTTCTTCAATGACTACATCTTCCTCACATATTGAAGAAAATGCTGAGTTTTTTCTGTCATATATTACTTTAGAATTTCTATTTCCACTGCCTACCTCTAAGAAGTAAATAGGTGTTCTTCCTTCACCTCTGAAAACATATTTAGTTTCTATAGATTTTGATCTTAGATAATGTAGCATTCCATCTCCAAAACTATCTTCAGAAATTTTAGTTATTATTCTAGTTTCAAGTCCAAAATTAGATAATGATACTAATACATTAGTTTCTCCGCCACCATAATTAACATTTAATTCACCAGTATTTGAGATTAAAACACCTTTTTTAGTAGCTAATCTAAGTAATACTTCTCCAAATGCAGCAACTTTCATAATTATTTACTCCTTGCTTCATTAAACTTTTCTATATATTCTTGACAAGTAGATACTATCTCATCATATCTTCCTTCTTCGCCTAATTTATTTAATTCTCCGCCTATGCCAACTAGTGATGCTCCTGTATTTACCCAAGTATCTATATTATTTATATTTACTCCACCAGTAATCATTATAGTTACATGTGGAATAGGACCCTTAACAGAGGATATATAACCTTGTCCAAAAGCATTTCCTGGGAATAACTTAACTACATCTACTCCACTTTCATAAGCTTTAACTATTTCATTTATAGTCATAACCCCTGGTATATATGGAACATTATATCTATTACAAAGTATTGCTGTATCTTCATTAAAAGATGGTGAAACTATATATTCAGCTCCAGCTAATATAGCCATCCTTGCAGTTTCAGAATCTAATACAGTTCCAGCTCCAATTACAACATCTTCTACTCTTGAATATTTTTCTGAAAGTTCTCTAATTATCTCATTTGCAAATTTATTTGTATAAGTTACTTCTATAGCCTTTACATTTCCTTTAATACAACTTTCTGATATTTTTATTCCTATTTCTTTGGTAGTACCACGAACTACTGCAACTACTCCACATTTATTTAAGGCATTTAATACTTTCATCTTAAACATTAGTAATCCTCCATATGTTTTATATTTTATTCCATATATCCACCCTTCATAGGTGATACGGCTCTATCTGAAAATACCTTTAAAATTCCTGATTCATATTTATTTTTTCTTGGTTTCCATAGCCTTTTACGATTTTCTAAAACCTTATCTACTTCATCAAGATTCACTCTTTCTGCATTAACCCCAACTATCTGAAGAATTCTATTTTCTATATCTATTTCTATCAAATCATTTTCTTCAACTAATGCTATTGGCCCACCAACTGCTGCTTCTGGTGAGACATGTCCTATAGCTGGTCCCTTTGATGCTCCTGAAAATCTTCCATCAGTAATTAATGCAATACTTGCTGATAAATCCTTATCCGATGAAATTGCTTCTGTTGTATAGAACATCTCGGGCATTCCACTACCCTTAGGGCCTTCATATCTTATGAATACTGCATCACCAGGTTTAATTTTCTTAGAAAGTATAGCTTCTATTGCTTCTTCCTCACTATCAAAAGGTCTGGCTTTTAAGATTGCCTTATGCATTTCTTTTGGTACTGCAGAATGCTTAACTACTGCTCCATCAGGCGCTATATTACCCTTTAATATCGCAATTGCTCCATTTTTCCCAATTGGATTGCTATATGGTTTAATTACATCTTCTCTTTTTAAACCAACCTTTGCTAAGTATTTATCACATTTTTCATAAAAACCATTTCTTCTTAAATCCTCTAAGTTTTCTCCTAAAGTCTTTCCAGTGACAGTCATTACATCTAAATGAAGTAAATCCTTAACCTCCTCCATTATTGCTGGTACACCACCTGCATAATAGAAATATTCTGCTGGCCACTTTCCTGCCGGTCTTATGTTTAATAGATATGGTGCAAATCTATGAATTCTATCAAAAGTTTCTTCATCTATCTCAATTCCAAATTCACGTGCTATAGCAGGAATGTGCAATAATGAATTACTTGAACCTGAAATTGCTGCATGAATTACTATTGCATTTTCAAAGGACTTTTTACTTACAATATCTCTCGCCTTTAAGTTTTTCTTCGCAAGTTCTATAATTTGCTTTCCTGCTTCAATAGCTACATCCTCTAAATCTTTGCAAGTTGCTGGCATTAAAGCACTTCCTGGTAACATTAATCCAAGAGCCTCAGCCATAACTTGCATAGTTGCCGCTGTCCCCATAAATGAACAAGATCCACATGATGGACATGCATTATGTTTGTAGTAAGTTAATTCTTCTTCAGAAATCTCACCACGTTTTTGCATAGCGCTATAAGCTCCAATCTGTTCTAAAGTTAATAGGTTAGGGCCAGCTTCCATTACACCACCAGTAACTATAATAGCTGGTATATTTATTCTTCCAATAGCCATTAAATGTGATGGAACTGCTTTATCACAACTTGATATAAAAACTCCTCCATCAAAAGGTGTTGCATTAGCATGTATTTCTATAAGTGATGCAATAGTATCTCTAGATGCTAATGAATAATTAATTCCATCATGACCTTGAGCCATTCCATCACATATATCAGTTGCAAAATATCTTGCTGCCTTTCCCCCTTTTTCATTTACTCCTAAAACTGCATTATTTGCAAATTTTAAAAGATGGGCACTTCCTGGATGACTGTCCCCAAATGTACTTTCAATTATTATTTGAGGCTTAGATAAGTCTTCTACAGACCATCCCATTCCTCTACGTAGAGGATCCATTTCTGGAGCTATTTTTCTTATTTCTTGACTAATCATTATACCCTCTCCTATCTTAATAATTATTAAAACATAGCTCGGATAATGGCAATCCATACTCCGAGCTATCATCATATAATTATTTCTCTATTTTAATTCTGGCCAATATCCCTTATTTGCTTCAATTAAATCATCTAAAATTTCCTTAGCAACTTTTGCACTTGGAACTGTCTTAGATAAAGTTAATGCTTGCCATAATTTTTGATAACTTCCTTCTATCCATGCTTCAACTACTAATTTTTCTACTGCTACTTGTTGTTCCATTAATCCTTTTTCAAATCTTGGAATGCTTCCTTGAACTAAAGGTTCTGGTCCATTGCTACCAACTATACATGGAACTTCTACCATAGCAGTTGGATCAAAGTTTTCAATAGCTCCTTTATTTTCAACTATACATAACATTCTTTCATGAGTATTGTATGCAATTGCTCTTGCTAAATCAACTATAAATGTTGCATGGGCATCTATATGGAATTCACCGCCTTTAGCAGTTCCAGCCTTTATTATATTTCTAGCTGCTTCAAACACATGCTTTTCTCTTCCATTCATTACTTCATTTGCTCTAGTATAATCTTTATTAGAATGTTCTACTACGTAATCTGGATATAAATAATATTTTAAGTATGTGTTTGGTAAGAACTTTGGATCTAAAGCTATTAAGTCTTTAGCCTTCTTATGTGTTTCTTGCCAGCTTGGTTCTGTATGTTGTGTATCTACTTCTATTTGATTTAAATAACCGTTTTCAGATACATATTCTCTCAGTTTTGGCATTAAGTCATTTCCTTGTTTATCTCTAACACTTGTCCACCAACCAAAGTGATTTAATCCAAAGTAGTTAACTTCTAAATCTGCTGGTGTTAATCCAACTATTTGAGACATACGACGTAATGTTCCTACAGGCATATCACAAATATTTAATACTTTTGAATTTGGCTTTAATACACGACATGCTTCTGCTACTATTGCTGCTGGGTTTGAATAATTTAGCATCCAACAGTTAGGAGAATACTTTTCCATCATATCTATTAATTCTAACATTCCACCTATAGAACGCATTCCATAAGCAATTCCTCCTGGTCCACAAGTTTCTTGTCCAACAACTCCATGCTTTAGAGGGATTTTTTCATCCTTTTCACGCATTTCATATTTTCCAACTCTAATGTGAGCCATACAGAAATCTACATCTGTAAATGCTTCTTCTGGATCTGTTGTATATGAAAATTCTACTTCTGGGTAACTTTCTTTTAATAATATTTCAAGAGCTTTCCCAATTACTTCTTGACGCCCCTTATCATTATCATATAACTTTAATTTACGTAATGGAAAACGATGTGCATTATCTAAAAGCATCATTACGATTCCTGGTGTAAATGTACTTCCTCCTCCTGCTATTACTATAGAAAATTTTCTATTATCCATATTGCCTACCACCTTTCATTATTAACATATATAAAAATTAGCTTATTATATATTTTAAATTTTGTTGTTTTTATTACTTATAAGCACATTATAAAACAGTAAAATACCATGGTAAACAATTTCGGTAACCAAAAAAACTTGTTACCCTAGGTTGTAACCTGTTCCTTAAATACGCCTATATTTTCACTTTTTTCTTACTTTTATTTTCATAAACTTATTATGTTATACTTTAATAAACAACTCTATACTTGGAGGATTTTATATTGGAAATTATAATCATTTTATTATTAATATGTTTGTTTATATTCAACGTTCTTTTCTATATTCCTAATCGATTAAAAAATCAAGAATAAAAATTATCTTTGCACTTTAAAGAAATTCAAATTAGGTTAAATAAACTTGAAAAACTAATAGAAGATAAAGGAAAATAGGAGTGACGAATAGTCACCCCTATTTTATTAATTAGCTTCTATTCCAAGGAATTCATCAACGCTCTTTCTAACCCCAGTAACCTTTAATCCATAGATTACTTGAACATTCTCTCCTTTAATTACTACTCCATTTGCTTGTGTTTCATTTTTCAACACAGCTTCATTAACTAATGAGGAATCTTTTAATATTAATCTTAATCTCGTAAAGCAATTATCTACCTTAACAATATTATCTACTCCACCTAAAGCTTCTACAATAATTGGTGCGAATCCAATTTCACCATTACCACCTTTTGCTGCTACTTTTTCTTTATAATCATTCTTAGTATAAAGCTTAGTATCTCCATCTTCTTCTCTTCCTGGAGTTCTTAATTTAAACTTAGTTATAACAAATCTGAATATTACATAATAAACTACAAATTGCCCTAATCCAATTAATATATACATTGGCCAACCTGTCTTTTCTATTCCTAGTGGTAAGTTATATAATAAGAAGTCTATTAATCCATTTGGACCTATAGCTGTAACTCCTAGTACATTTAATACAACCATACCTAAACCACTTAATAAAGCATGGATTACGAATAATACTGGTGCTGCAAACATAAATGAGAATTCGATTGGTTCTGTAACACCTGCTAATATCGATGTTACAGCAGCTGGTATTAATATAGCCTTTATCTTAGTTTTATTTTGTGGTAATGCTGTGTGATACATAGCTAAACATGCACCTATTAATCCAAACATCTTAGAAAGTCCTCTAGCATCCCAAATTACTGTTGCTGAAAGTTTAGCTATAGTTGGATCAGCCATTTCTGCAAAATAAATGTTTCTAGCACCTTCAAAAACTTGTCCTCCAATTTCAGCTACTCCACCTAAAGAACTATATAAGAATGGTGTATAAACTAAGTGATGTAATCCTGTTGGGATTAATAGTCTTTCTAATGCTCCGTATGTGAATATACCAAAATTCCCTGAACCTTGAATAAATTCACCAAGATTGTTAATTACATTTTGTACTGGTGGCCATACATAGCTGAATAGTATTGCTATACCAACAGTAACTGGTATTAATATTATAAATACTAATCTAGAACCACCATAGATTTGAAAAGCTCCTTCAAATTCTTTTTCACAGAATTTATTATGAATATAAGCAACTACTATACCTAGTATAATTCCTAAAAAAACACCCATATCAAGTATTTGAACACCTAATACAGTTGTTTGTCCACTTCCTCTTAAAGCATCTGCTGGTACTAACTTTTCACTTAAAGTTAAGAATATATTCATTGCATTTATAAATATCAAGAATACTAAAAGTGAAGTAAATCCAGCTTCAGCTTTTTTCTTCTTAGCAAGACCCACTGCTAAACCTACACAAAATATAATACCTAAGTTAGTTAATATTGAAACTAGTGAGCCTGATAGCATTTTACCCAGTCCATATACAATATCATTCTTTAAGAATGGTAAGTATTCTGCTAATCTAGCGTTTGTTAATATATTACCTATAGCAATTATTATACCTGCAATTGGTAATATCAAAACCGGTACAAACATCCCCTTAGAAAAGTCTTGTAATTTACTCATTATCTTTTCTTTCATTCTTATTCTCCCTCCATTACTCTTTTCAGAAACCATTTACATTTTCCATTATAGTCAGCTATCTACTTTCTGTATATATATTTTGAGCTCAAAAAAACGTGTTACTCAATTAGATAACACGTTACTTAGATATATCTTTTTTTCGTTTATAATATTCATATATTAATAACTCAATAAGCACTAATACTTTTGGGAAAAATGTATTTGGCATTAGGTTTCTATCGTCTAACTTGTTTGGGTCATCAATTTTAAAGCTTATATCTGCCAACTTACTTATACTATTTTCTCTTTCGTTAGTAAATGAAATTACTTCTATTCCATAATCCTTTGCTGTTTTAACCTTATTTAAAACCATTGGGGTTTCACCAGACTTTGATATAACTATAATTGAACTTATATAATCTAAATTATTTTCAAAAACACCTATTGAATCTGTTCCATTTGATAATATACATCTTTTACCCATTACTAAAAGCTTCTTATTTATATATTCTGCTACTATACCTGAAAATCCATTTGCATATATAAAAATAAACTTATTATCTTCACTAAATAAGATATCAACAAATCTGTCAATGCTCTCACTACTATTTCCTTGCAAAAGATTATCCATATTTAAGCTATCAACAAAACCTCTCTCATCTATGGTATCCCCTGACTTACTTTTCTTAAGAGCAGCTAAATTATACTGCATTTCTAGGAATCCAGAATATCCCAACTTCTTTGAAAGCCTCATTACTGTAGATGTTGATGTAAAATTGTTTTTTGCTATTCCTCTAACACCTAACTTATTTACTTCATCTATGTTATCTACTATGTAATTTAAAACTTTGATTTCAATCTCTGTAAGCCCTTTATTTTCAGTAAACTTTGATAAATCCATTATATCTTCCTCCATTATTATAAGAAGATTATATATTATTTTCATAATTTTTTCACTATATATATTATCTAATAAATAATGTACTTTTTAGCCTTATATTTTTATGTTCTTCTCTAATTTTTTAATGGCTTCTTCCATTCTTTTTATTTTTGTTTCTTCTTTTTTAGCTGAAGTTATCCATTGAAAATACTTTCTTTGTTGAGAATAAGATAAGCTTTCATAAAATTTGTATGCATTATTATTTTTAATAAGTTTTTCTTTAAACTCTTTTGGTAATTCTATTATTCTCTCTTCTTCATCTTTTTCTAATTCAACACTTACAATATCACCATATGTTTTTCCAATTTTATTTCTTATCTCCTTAGTAATTCCAATCATGTAACATGGTAACCCCATTTTTACTATGGAACCTCTATAATCTACATCATCAAATTTTGCCTTTATCTTAGCTCTTTTTGCTCCAAATTCTTTTTCAACATCTATAGGAACCTCTATATAAGTTGCGTCCTTGCCTTCATGTTTTTTTATTTCCGCTTCAAAATTATACTTTTTCATATATTTCTCCTATTTTTATGTTTTAATTTATTAATTATAATTTTAATACATATTCTAACTATTAGTAAAATAAAAGTATATATTAATTTAAATTTTTTATCCATAACAAAATTGATAAATATAAAAACTCACTGATTTTTTAGTAAATCTATATAAATTAACATTTTCTATCTGATATAATAATTAATAAATATTTTTATAGGAGATTATATGAATACACTTGATACTAATAATATTTCTATATCTAAACTTGGTGGTTTAAACAATTCCAATTATCTAATTAGCTTTTCAGGCTCAAAATTTGTATTAAGAATTCCTAGTAAAGATAATAATAATAATTTTTATTATGAAAATGAAATATTAAATACTATTAAATTCTTTAATATTTCCCCAGAAATTATTTTTCATGATAAAGAAAGTGGAATTTTATTAAGTAGATATATTGAAAGCCAAAAATTTAATACAGAATTTTATAATTCAACTATTTTTATTAATAAATTAGTTTCTACATTAAAAAAACTACATGTGTTAGAATGTAGTAATTCTTTTAACCCTTTTGAAGAAATTTATAATAACATAAATCTTTTACTTAGTTTAAATTATAAATTTAATCATGATATAAATTTTTTAGTTAATAAGTTGAAAGAATTAGAAAAAGATTTATCAAAAGATGTACATTATGGACTATGCCATAACGACTTAAATGCTTCTAATATTTTATATTCTAATGATTATACTTATTTCATAGATTTTGAATTTGCAGGTATGGGAGATATTTTCTTTGATTTAGCCACAATATCATGGTTTTTAGAAGATAAACTTAAAGATGAGCTAATAAAGAATTACTTTGGCTACTTTAGCGTAACCCTTAAGAAAAAGCTTACAGGGTATTTATTTGTCGTAAAGCTTTGGAATGCAACTTGGAGCTTTATTAAATCAATTAATAATACTTCCGATTATGATTATAAATTAGGTGGAAATATGATATTAGATGATTTGATAGAAAACTACAAAAAGTATTGATTAATAATATCAATACTTTTTTTATCTTTTCTAATTATGCAACCATCTTAATAAATGCTTCCATAGTAATTTTATACTCTATCTCCATTGGAAGCTCCCTGACTTCCATAAATCCAATCCCCTTAAATAAATTTTGTGATCTTTCATTTACCTTTTTGATTTTAGCCACAACATAGTTAGCTCTCATCTGAAAAAAAGCTACATTCAAAGCTTCAACCACTGCATTATGGCCGATTCCCATACCCCAGAATTCTTTCTCACCTACAGCAACAACTATTTCAACATAATTTTTTTTAGGTACTAGTCTTAAAAAGCCAATACTTCCATATAAATTTTTAATTATAAAAAATCTACAATTATTATTAAAAAGATGAGTCAATATGGGCATATTTATTCTGTTTATAGTATTCATTAGATTTTTTTGAACATTTACTTCTTCATTTAAAAAACTTATTATTTCCTTGTCATTAAGCCAGTTACATATTTTTTCAGCATCAGATCTATATACTTCCTGACTCAGGACAACATTACTAATTTCCACAAAGAACACTCCTTAGACATATATTCTTATATTCAATAATCATATATTACCCTCATTACCGATATAAGTAAAAATCATTATTCTTTGTTGTGAAGGTTTAACTTGCCTTTCTTAACTTTATCTTCATTTACCACCATTTTTACATTATGTTTATATTTTCCATTTATAGTATTTTATTTCCATTTAAAGTTATTAAAAGTATTTTTCTGTAAATCTATATGCAGCTATCTATAAAAGCTTTAAATATAGAGAATTGAATTGTAAAATCCTTATATAATAGTTCTGGATGCCACTGAACTCCTAATACAAATTTTTTATTTTTTAAATAAATACTTTCTATAAGTCCATCATCAGTTATAGCCCCCACTTCTAAATATACTAGTAGCATCCAAATACTATCTTTTTTATCATCAAATAATGCAGTGACTGCTACTATTGGTTTCTTCATAAAAATCTCTCCCTTTGTAAATATTGACTTAATATATTAGTATGAATTATCTATATTGAAATTTAATATAAAATATATTCGAATGTTAAATTTAACAATACTACAAATTTTTTCATATAATATTTAGAAACATTGGAAGGAGTTATATGGTATCTTGGACAATGAAGAATTCAAAGAGTATATGGAAGAATATATAAGAGAGCTAGATTTAGAGACAGAAAGATTAGAAATTTTAGGTGCCTCTTTAAATGCACTTGGATACTTAATAATTTGCTACGGTGCTAAAATTGATATTTATGACATAATTACCAATAATGAGATAGATATAACTTCTGCTGAAGTTACTTTATTTGGACAACTTGTGGTAGTAATAGGATACTCTATCCTGTGGGTTGTTTCTAGACGAAGAATATATTCTAGAATACTAAGAAATGAATATTTAGATGAAAATAACTTTATTCCCTCATTTAAAAAACTTGAAACTGGTTATATTCTAAGTGTATTTGCAAACTTACTAAGACTAGAAGCTTTTTATGAAATTCTACTAAACCGTGAAGTAAATAGAGAAGATAATTTTGAATAGTCTAACACTATAATAAATAATGTTAGACTATCTTTTTTATATTGCTTTATAATATATTAACTTTCCTTTGAAATCTCCATAAAGACCTATTAAGTTTATACCTGCATTCATTAAAGCAGCTCCTGACAACACGTCCCCGGTTTCTTTATTTTCGTATAATTTTTCATTATCTAATCCTTTTAATTTTATTCTTCTGCTATGATAGTTAGGTCTGCCTAAAACTTGAATACAAGTTACTAAAACCTCATCCTTCTCCTTAGATACTACTTGCCATGCATCAAACTCATGATTTTCAGAGTAATTATTTAATCTATAATAATCCCCTCTTCTAATCAAATCATTATATTTATGATATAATTCTACTTGTGTAGGAATCATTTTTCTATCTTCTTCAGGTATTTTAGTTACATCAAGCTCATAACCAAATGTACCAGCTAACGCCACATAACCTCTAGTTTCAAAAGGTGTAGTTCTTCCCACTGTATGATTTGGACAATCACTAACATGAGCTCCTATAGCAGAAAGTGGATATACCATTGATGTTCCTTCTTGTATTTTTAATCTTTCAATTGCATCAGTATCATCTGAACACCAAATTTGAGGACTATAATATAACATTCCTGGATCAAATCGTGCACCACCGCCAGAACAATTTTCAAGCAATATATTTGGAAAATCCTTCGTGAATCTATCCATCATATCATATACACCTAAAACATATCTGTGGAATAATTCCCCTTGATGTTCTTTATCTAATGCATAACTTCCTAAATCAGATAATTGTCTATTCATATCCCATTTAACATATCTTATATTAGCACCAGATATAACTTTCTTTATCATATTATATATATAATCAACTATTTCTTTTCTAGAAAAATCTAATACATATTGTTCTCTGCAAAGTGCTGCCTTTCTTCCTGGAATCTGAATATACCAATCTGGATGTTCTCTAAATAAATTTGAATTCTCAGATATCATCTCTGGTTCAATCCATATTCCAAATTCCATTCCAAGTTTATTAACTTCATCTACTAAATATTTGAGTCCACCATTTATTTTATCTTCATTTACAAACCAATCTCCTAGGGATGAATTATCAGCATTACGCTTTCCAAACCATCCATCATCCATAACTAACATTTCAATTCCTAGAGAGGATGCTTCTTTTGCTATATCAAGTAACTTTTCAGTATTAAAATCAAAATAAGTTGCTTCCCAATTATTAATTAAAATAGGTCTCTTTTTATCTTTATATTTACCTCTTATCAAATGATTTCTATAAAAATCATGATAAGTTCTTGACATCTTACCTATTCCTTTATCAGAATATACCATAACTACCTCAGGGGCTATAAACTCATCATTTTTATCAAGAACCCACCTGAAATCCTCTGGATTTATTCCCATTACAACTCTAGTAGTATTATATTGATTTACTTCTGCTTCAGCTATAAAGTTTCCTGAGTATACAAAGTTAAATCCATATACATTTCCATAATCATCTGTAGCATTTTTATCTAATATTGCTATAAAGGGATTATGTTGATGACTTGATTCTCCTCTTATGCTGCCTATTCCTTGTTTTCCATAACCTATTGATTTTCTTTCTATATGCCTTTCTCTAGCCCATGCCCCATTTAAAGTTATCATATCATAATCTACTCCCTCAAGAGTAACAGAAGTAGATAACACTTTATCTAAAATAATTCTCTCTTCACTTAAATTTTTAACTTTTACAGCTCTAGTAATTACATCTAATTCTTCAAAAACACAATAGATTAACTTAACCTCTATATTTAGAACTTTATCTATACAAGTAACTTCAAGGCTAGTACATTCATTATCCTTTCCAAAAGTACTAGGAAGGCTATATAGTTCTTTTTTTCCCTTATAAATGTTATAGGACTGATATTCAAGCTTAATGTATGAATGTCCATCTCTATCTAAAACCTTTATTGCAGATTCTCTAAAATCCCCTATTCCATGGCTTGGATATTCAAAGGGGAAACTATCATAAAACACTACTCTATCCCTATTATTTTTAGATGGAACAAAAGGTGATTCTTCTGTCCTCATTAAATAATTTAAATCTTCATCTAATAATTTTTCCCCAAAATATACGTGTCCTAAGAAATTCTCATCATCTACTATTGAAATAACATATGATGTATTTTTAGAATCTAATTTAAAGCTTCTATTTTTCTCAATATATTTAACTCCCATTTCTATACCTCCAACTGTAAATTACCTTTTTATTATACAATTATAAAAATTAAATCTTAAAGGTTTTCATTAATTTCTGATTTATTTAGTTAATCTTACATATATAATACTTATTTTTTATAAAAAAGCACAGTATTATAATTAAATACTGTGCTTAAGCTTACTATTATTTATTTTAATTCTTCATGCTTTTTTATTACTTGTATTGATATACAGCTTGGCCCACCTTGAGTAATAAAAACAGGTCCTAGTTCTTTTATTTCTATGTCAGCATCTACTATAGCATTAGAAATTATTTCTTTACCTTCTATTGCTAACTCTAAGTCTTCTGCATGTGATATATAAATTTTATAATTAGAATCCACATTATTTTCAATTAAATTTTCCACTATTTTTTTTACTGCTTTTTTAAAGGAACGTGTAGCCGAAAATTTAACAAGAGACTTTGAATCTTCAGCAAGAGTCATAATAGGAACTAGGCTTATCATACTTCCTATCTTTCCTACTATTGAAGATATTCTTCCACCTCTTACTAAGAAATCAAAATCACGAGGTATTAAAAATGATTTTGATGTTTCAATTAATTTGTTAATCTCGTTAATTATGCTTTCTTTATTATATCCTTTATCTACGAGTTTCGCAGCTACATCTACTAGATATCTTTCAGGTCCACATAAAGTTTTAGAATTAATTACTTCTATTCTATCTGGATTAATTGCCATTTCCTTAGCCATACATGCTGAATTATATGTTCCAGATAATCCATCAGCCATGGAAATATTAATTATCTCATCCTCTGGATACTTATTATATAAGTCTACAACATATCCTATAGGAGGTTGTGAAGATTTAGGAATATGTCCCTCTTTAATTAATTTTACAAATTCTTTTGAATTAATCTCTTCATACTCCATATAAGTTCTATCATTAATAGTAACAACTAAAGGTGCAATATCTACGTTATTTGCTTGTCCTTCACTAATTGAATAAAGTGTGGAAGAGTCTGATAAAATTCTAATCATCTTTTGTCTCCAATTTCATATTAATCTATAAAAAATATACTTTTTACATTTTCAGATTATCATGTGAAAATATTAGTGTCAATAATATTTTGTAAACATTTAATTTAAATTGTATTATTAAGTCTATTTAACTAATATAAACCTTTGTTCCTTCTGGTATATTGTCGTAAATCCACTTTGCATTAACTTTTTCTAATCTTACACATCCATCTGATAAAGCCATTCCTAGCCTTCCATCTCTTACACTTCCATCTAAGTTATATAATATGGAGTGAAATAAATAATTCCCTTTAAATTGTGTATAATACCAGCATTTATATCCCTTTTCTACTCCAAAGTATAATCCTTTTATACCTACTGTATAAGTTCCTTTTGGAGTTGGAGTTGATTTCTTACCTATAGTACACAAATAACTATGGAGAAGTCTCCAATTATTTTTTGAACCTGTAAAAATATTAACCTTAAAATTTTTTAAATCAATCCAAATAAAATACTTAGTATTACTTGAAAATCCACTTGTATTTACAAACTTTGTTGAATTTTCAATATCTCCTCCTTCACCTCTAAATAATGAAATAAACTTATTAACAATTTTCATCTTGTCACCTCAATATAATCAATTACAAATTTATATTATGCTTAAGTAATGAAAATTTCTAAAGAATAATCCATATTTACTTATTTAATCTAATTTAATGTATTGTAATTTCCACGATTTGCTTTTTAAGTGTATTTAATATACAATATATTAATATAATACAATACATTAATATAAAGGAAGGTGATGCATATGTGGGGCTTGTAAATTAAGCTCTATAGACTTTATTATCACACTTATCTTAACTTTATAGAGCTTAATCATTAATAATAAAGTTATTTAAGGAGGTATATTAAAATGTCAGACTTAACCTTTAAGGTATATGATAGAAATGTAAAAGAAAACAAAAATAGATTAAGAAAAGCTGGTGAAATACCTGGTATTATTTATGGTGAATTTCTTAATAAAAATATTCCAATAAAAATCTCTGATGCAGAACTTACAAGAATGTTTAAACTAAATAATAGTGGTTCTATAATAGAGATTTCACTTGAAAATAAAAAAATAAATTGTGTTGTTAAAGAAGTACAAAAAAATGAAAAAAATGAGGTTCTTCATGTAGATTTTCAATATGTTAAACCTAATGAAATAATTAAAATGAGGATTCCTATCAAATTTATCGGACAAGATATTTTAGAAGGAAAACGTCTTACTTTAGAAACACATGCTTTGTATATAGATTTACAAGGTAATGTAGAAAAAATCCCAGAATTTATTGAATTAGATGCTTCTGATTTACAAATAGATGATAAGATTTTTATTAAGGATATTGATATTCCAGAGGATGTAACTGTATCAAATGATCCAGAAACTTTATTAGCTGTAGTAAGTAGTCAATATTTTAGTTAAATTATTTATATAAATTTAAAAGGATGATTCTATTTTAGAATCATCCTTTTTGTAATTAAACGGGTTTACTACATACTGCACTACATAGTATTGGCAAAATATACTTTAATTTAAAGAAGATATAAGATTTATACTAGAAAAAGCTATCTTGAATAGAATTCCACTATTAGATTTTCATTTATTTGTATAGGTAGTTCTTCTCTTAATGGATATCTTAAATATATAGCCTTATATTCATCTAAATTAGACTGAATATATGGTAAAACATTTGTGTGGTTACTTATATTTTCAGTATAATTGACTGATTTTCTAGATGATTCTTTTAAAGAAATTTCTGAACCTGGTTCTACTTTATAAGATGGAATATCTATTTTCTTTCCATTTACTAAAATATGACCATGGTTAACCATTTGTCTTGCTGCTCTTATTGAGTTTGCAAAACCCATTCTATAAACTAGATTATCTAATCTTGATTCTAATCTAATTAATAATGCTTCACCTGTTGTTCCTTCTTTAACTTTAAAAGCATCTTCAACATATTTTCTAAATTGTTTTTCTAGAACTCCATAATAAGCTCTTAATCTTTGTTTTTCTAAAAGTCTTATTCCATATTCAGATAATTTTTTATCTGCTCTACTTGTTCCCCTTGTAGCTCTGTCCATAGCTTTAGGGTGTCCTGAGACATTTAATCCAAGCCTTCTGCATTCCTTAAATCTTGGACTTCTTTTTCTAGCCATTGCTTTCCTCCTCTTTTAAATTAAATTATGTTTAAATAGTATCATAATTTATATTTAATTGAAAATGATTATCATTATTATTTATAGTCATTTAATTAAAATATATTCTAAATTCTTTATTTTTCTATTTAATTTGTAGCATTACTCTTTTTTTCTTTTTTATTGATAAAAACAAAAAGTTTTATAGATTAAACCTATAAAACTTTTTATAATAATATTAATTTTAATTACTACATTAAATATTATAATCTTTAATATAATGCTATATGTTTTGGAATTCCATTAACATATTCTATTTTTACCTCTCCTTGTATAAGAGGTAATAAATACTCAATCATTTTATCCTCAACGTAATTACCTTTTTCATTTATCCAATCTAATGGTACTTTCTTTTCTTTATTGGCTATTTTATTAATAGGAACTGATGTTAATTCTATTTTATATGGATTATTTCCTTTTCGAATTAAACTAACCATTACTCCTGTATATCCATCCATGGCACATTGACAAGCCTTCATTCCAAGTAACTTAGATTCATCTATATCAGTTTTACTTAGAATATGACCACTACATCTCTGCATTAAATTTAATTCAATAGCTCTTACCTTGCACCCTATTTCTTTTCTAACCAATTCTTCTAATATTCTTCCTACACCTGCAATATATTTATGTCCAAAGGAATCTATTATATTACTTTGAACTTCTTCAGATACATAATTACCATTTTTGTATTTCAATCCTTCACTTACAGCAACTAAAACATTTGACTTTTCCTTAAGTTTTTCTCTTATATCTTGTATAAACTTTTCTGGCTCAAATTCTCTTTCACATAAGTATATAAGACTTGGACCTCCACCATTAATTTGCCTGCTTAATACAGATGAAGCTGTAAGCCAACCTACATTTCTTCCCATTACCTCTACAATAGTTACTGAATCTTTATCATAAACTCTTGTATCACATTCTAATTCTGCAAAAGTAGTGGCTATATATTTCGCTGCTGAACCAAATCCAGGACAATGATCTATTCCTAACAAATCATTATCTATAGTCTTTGGTGCTCCCACTATTTTAATATCTTCTATAAAATTATTCTTACAATACTCAGATATTTTATTAACTGTGTCCATAGAATCATTTCCACCAATATAAACAAAATATCCTATATTATATTTTCTAAAAATATTA
>Ga0129315_1000677_pt1 | contig 22679 bp, 22 predicted proteins | sample Cm827metagenome_FD_94432 | JGI IMG/M metagenome (GOLD analysis project Ga0129315, IMG submission 94432) | Eastern black-and-white colobus group fecal microbial communities from Wisconsin, USA - Cm827 metagenome | ecosystem: Host-associated > Mammals > Digestive system > Large intestine > Fecal...
AAGAATGAAGAATTAAGGAAGAAGCTCCTAAAGGAGCTTCTTAAAATGAATATATCTTTTATATTTGTTTTAAATTAATTTAACAACTCTATATTTTAAATTGGGAGCTGCTTTAAGCAGCTCCTTTAATTTATTTTTCTTTTTTTAATGTAGGTTATAAATGGAGCAGATACTAAAAATCCGAATAAGATTGAAAATATAAGAATTGAAGTTTTACCATAGAAAAATTTGGTTACTACGCTGTAGGAAGAATCAAAAATTTTATCTTCTATTACGCTATAAGCATCATTAATTGCATTTATGCTAATATGTTCTATAGTATCATTAGGAGTATGGATTTTAGTTAAGTCACTATGACAAAAGCTAAGGGCATCTATCCCTAGGTCATTAAAACTAGCATGATCACTTGAATTTTCATAGGCTACTTTTGTAGAGATATTATTCTTTTTAGCTATTTTTTCAATAGAGTTAAGAAGCTTTGAATCTTTGTCTTTATAGTTTGCACCTAGCATTAAAGTAAGTGGATAACCATCGCTTCCAATCATATCAAAGTTAATAACTTCAGCTCCTTTTAATTTGCTTAGGTTTTTTTCTGCAAAGGCTTTAGAGCCTAAAAGTCCGAATTCTTCAGCATTTAAAGCTACAAAAATTATATCCCTTTTTGGTTTACCATAAGTTGCAAGGGATCTTTCAAGTTCAAGTAAAAAAGATGTACCAGAAGCATTGTCTAAGGCTCCTCCATAAATATTATTGAGAGCATCTGTTCCTAAATGATCAAAATGAGCAGTTAAAACTAATGGAGGAAGTGATTTTGATGTTCCTTCAATAACTCCAACAACATTATATATTTCCTTTTCTTCTGTGGAAAATGGAATATTAATAGAAATATCAGCTCCATCTTTTAAAGAAGTTATAATTTTATTATAGCTGTCAGTATTTATTAATATCAGCATATCATAAGGAAAGTCAGTTATGAATGAACTTCTAAAGGAAAAATCATTATTAGGAGCTAAATGAAAAAGAAATTTTTCATCCTTAGTATTTACTTCAATATAATTAGAAAATATAGTTATTTTATCTTCATTAGAAAAGGTTAATTTTGTATTCTTGAAGTTAATCATATCTTCCTTAAAATCAACACCATATTTTAGATTTTCTTCATAGCCATCATCATAAGAAATTTTTAAATAAGGAGTACTATTATTATTTACTGGAGAAATAACTTTAAAACTTTCCTTATAGTTATCATTAAGTGGAATAAGTTTGTTATCTTGAAAGTTTTTTCTTAATAATTCTTCAACTAAGGAATTTTCCTTGCTACCAGCAAGCCTACCAGCATATGTGTCAGAGGATAGTATAGCTATACGTTTCTTTACATTATCAGCGTTAAATGGTGAATATGTAAAATTTGAAAATAATGATAGAGATAATAAAATAATTGTAATAACTAGTGATACATAATAAATTAATTTTTTCTTCATAAAAAATACCTCAAAAAATAGTTATAGTTAATACTATTAATTAAGGCTTTAAAATATAACAAATATAAATTTAAAAAACTTAAGCTTTCTTATATATAAGATCAATAAATCCATTTGTAAAGGAAAATAATATACATATATATATGGAAATGTTTATTTTATTAGAAAGTATAGAAAAAACTCCACCAACTATGAAGCTAAACAAAATTATACAGTTTATAAATTTTGTTAATCCAGATTTACTAACTATTATTTCTTTTGTAGAAGAAATTAAAATTAGAATTAAAGTTAAAAAGTAAAGTATATATTTAAGAGTAGTTGAAAATTCTATTATATAATATTGATTCAACACAATAAAAATTATAAAGAATACTAGAAGTATATTAATTATTTTATTAATAAATATAGAAAATTTATTCATAACATCACCTAATTGTAAATATTTTACAATTACAATTATAAACTTTATTTTACATAATATCAATAGGATAATATATAAAAGCATAAAATTGTATTATAATAGTAATATGATTTTTTTTAGGAGGAAACCTATGGTTGATATAACAGGAAGAATAGCAGAGGAACTTGGAATAAGTTTAACTCAAGTAAATAATGTTATTTCATTACTTGATGATGGTAATACTGTTCCCTTTATTTCTAGATATAGAAAGGAACAAACTGGAGCATTAAGTGACGAGGTATTAAGAAAATTTCAAGATAGATTAATTTATCTTAGGAATTTAAAAGAAAGAAAAGAAGATGTATTAAGACTTATAGAAGAACAAGGTAAGTTGACAGAAGAAATTCAAAAATCTTTAGCAAAGGCTTTAACTTTAACAGAAGTTGAAGATATTTATAGACCTTATAAACAAAAGAAAAGAACAAGAGCAATAATTGCACTAGAAAAAGGATTAAAGCCTTTGGCAGATCTTATCTTATCTGGAGAATTTAAAGGTGATATAAAAGAAGAAGCGAAAAAATATATAGATGAAGAAAAGAAAGTAATTACTGAAGAAGATGCTATAAATGGAGCCTTAGATATTATTGCAGAAGAAATATCAGATGAAGCTAAATATAGAAAATGGATAAGAAACTTAGTATTTAAAGAAGGTAAAATTGAATCAAAGGGACAAAGTGATGAAAATACTCCTTTTGAAATGTATTACGAATATAGTGAAGATGTATTTAAAATACCACCTCATAGAATTTTAGCCATAAATAGAGGGGAAAAGGAAAAGGTCTTAACTGTTAAGATAACTGTTAATGAAGATAAGATAATATCTTATCTAGAAAAAGAAATATTAAAAGGAAATAATATTTCTGATGAATATTTAAAAATTGCAATTAAAGATTCATTAAAAAGATTAATATATCCATCTATAGAAAGAGAAGTTAGAAATGAATTAACAGATAAGGGTGAAGATGGAGCAATAAAGATATTTAAAGAAAACTTAAAGGCATTACTTATGCAGCCACCTATTAAGGGGAAGGTTGTAATGGGATATGACCCAGGCTTTAGAACAGGATGTAAGATAGCTGTATTAGATAGTACAGGAAGATTTTTAGAAAATACTACAGTATATCCAACAGCACCACAAAATAAAGTAAAAGAAACCAAAGAAGTATTAAAAAATTTAATTAATAAACATAATGTAGAAGTAATTTCCTTAGGAAATGGAACTGCATCTAGAGAATCTGAAGAAGTAATATCAGAAGTTATTTCAGAAATAAAAAAGGAAACTGGCAAAGAGGTGTCTTATGTAATAGTATCAGAAGCAGGTGCATCAGTATATTCAGCTTCAGAGCTTGCAACTAAGGAGTATCCAGATTTAGATGTTACTGTTAGAGGAGCTATATCAATTGGTAGAAGGTTACAGGATCCTATGGCAGAATTAGTAAAAATAGATCCAAAGGCTTTAGGAGTTGGTCAATATCAACATGATGTTACACCTAAAAAATTAGACGAATCCTTAACTGGAGTAGTTGAAGATTCAGTAAATAAGGTAGGAGTAGATTTAAATACTGCAACACCTTCATTACTTACTTATATAGCAGGTATTAATTCAAGCATTGCTAATAATATAGTTCTTTATAGAGATGAAGTTGGTGGATTTAAAAGTAGAAAAGAACTTTTAAAAGTAAAGAGACTTGGACAAAAGGCTTACCAGCAATGTGCAGGATTTTTAAGAGTTATGGAAAGTAAAGAACCACTAGATAACACTTCAGTACATCCAGAATCCTATGATGTAGCTAGAAATTTAATAGCCTTACTAGATTATAATGATAATGACTTAAAAGAAAATAATCTTAATGATATAGATAAAAGAGTGAAGGAAAAAGGAATAAAAAATATATCTAAAGATTTAGATATAGGAGAACTTACTTTAGAAGATATTATTAAAGAACTTAAAAAGCCAGGAAGAGATATTAGAGATGAAATGCCAAAGCCTATTTTAAAAACTGGAGTAATAGACTTAAAGGATCTAAGTGAAGGTATGGTATTAATGGGAACTGTAAGAAATGTATCAGATTTTGGAGCTTTTGTAGATATTGGAGTTCACCAAGATGGATTAGTTCACAAAAGCCAAATGGCAGATAGATTTGTAAAGCATCCTTTAGACATAGTTAAAGTTGGTGATATAGTTAAAGTAAAGATTCTTGAAGTAGATAGCAAAAGACATAGAATATCTTTATCTATGAAAGGAATAAAAGAAGAAGATTGTTAAAAAATTTACTTGCAAGTAATTAGAAATAGGAATATAATAAGAGTATAAATAAATTATCTTCAGGGCGGGGCGTAATTCCCCACCGGCGGTATAGCCCGCGCGCTAGTTTTAGCATGATTCGGTGAAACTCCGAGGCCGACAGTATAGTCTGGATGAAAGAAGGTAAGGTGTTAGATATTGCTTATTATGTATTTAATTTGGCAAATCTTATTTCTTATGATTTTAATCCCTGATGTAATTTTACATTAGGGTTTTTTATTTATCCATAATATTTAAAGTTATAAGAAAAGTTGTTAAATTACTATCAGAGTTAAGCAACTAACCCATGCCCCAGGGGATATCTTTTGGGAGGAATTAAAATGAACAATCAACAAAACAAAAATCTAAACAAATTTATTAAAATTTCACTTTTAGGTGCCATAGCAGTGGTACTTATGTACTTCGATTTTCCAATACCATTTTTACCATTTCCATGGCTTAAAATTGATTTAAGCGATATTCCAGCACTTATGGGAGCTTTTGCTTTTGGACCTATGGCAGGGGTATTAATCGAATTACTAAAAAATTTATTAATTTTAATTGTTAAGGGAACTGGGACAGGTTTTGTTGGAGAAATGGCTAATTTTATAGTAGGGGTTTCTCTAGTTGCTCCAGCAGCATGGGTTTATAATAGAAATAAGAGCAAAAAAACAGCTTTACTTGGAATGTTATTAGGAACTATATGTATGGAAATAGTAGGAATTGTAGCTAATGTGTACTTCTTGTTACCAGCATATGGGATGCAAATGGCTCCTAATGAATTGGTTCAATACGTAACTATAGGATTACTACCATTCAATGGTATAAAAGCTATAATGGTATCAGGAATAACTTATGTATTATATAAGAAGATATCAGTAGCAATTTTCCAAGTAGATTCAAATTTAAATAATAGAAGAAAAGGGAGCCTTGGTTCCGTTTAAAATAATAAGATAAAATTTAGAGCTGTTTATACAGCTCTTTTTTTATATTGAGATTTATTTTTTATATGATATAATAATATAGTTGCAAATGCAACTATATTGTTATATATTAAGAGTATTAAACTTAGTTATTTAGGAGTTTGCTATGAAAGAATTAGAATGTGAAAATATAGCTAAATATATATCAGAAATTCAAAGAATGGGAAATATATTCTTTTTAAAGGAGCTATGTCATTTAGGATTGGGATATGGGCAATTTAATTTTTTAATGGAGCTATATAAAGAAGATGGAGTAAGGCAGGAGGATTTATCACTAAAGCTAAAAATAGATAAGGGTACAACAGCTAGAGCAATTAAAAAATTAAAAATTGAAGGCTTTATTACAAAAGTTCCTGATGAAAAAGATAAGAGGGCTTATAGAATTTTCTTAACTGAAAAAGGTATGGAACATAAGAAAGATATATACAAGGTTGCGAAAAGTTGGGAAAAGAACTTAACTAAAAATTTAACTATAGAAGAAAAAGAAATAATTTTAAATTTATTAAAAAAGTGTATATAGGAGGAGTATGATTTAATGAGTACACAAGAATTACTAGCAAAAGAAAAGATAAGTAAATTACTGTTAAAATATTCAGTGCCAGCTATCATTGGTATGTTAGTTAATGCTTTATATAATGTAGTAGATAGAATCTTTATAGGTAATATACCAGGGGTTGGTTCACTGGCAATTACTGGAGTAGGTGTGACTTTACCTATAACAACTATTGTTTTAGGATTTTGTATGCTAGTTGGAATTGGTGCAACTACTACTATTTCTATAAAATTAGGACAGGGTAAAAAAGAAGAAGCAGAAAAAGTAATAGGAAATGCTATAACTTTATCTGTAATAATTGCTGTTATATTAACTGTAATAGGAATAGTTTTTGGAGAGTCTATTTTAACTAAGTTTGGTGCAAGTGAAAGTACATTATATTATGCAAAATCATATATATACATAATACTATTAGGTACAGTATTTAATATGGTAGCATTTACTTTAAATAATACTATTAGAGGTGATGGAAATCCAAAGCTTGCTGCTACAATTATGATTATTGGATGCCTAACTAATATAGTATTAGATGCTGTATTTATCTTTATATTTAACATGGGTATTCAAGGAGCAGCTATTGCAACTATTATCTCACAATTAATAACAGCCATAATAGGTATTAGATATTATTTAAGTGGAAAATCAAATCTAAGATTTTTCAAATCAAACTTAAAGATAAATAAAGATATAATAATAAAAATATTAGCAATAGGCTTATCACCTTTTGCAATGCAAATGGCAGCTAGCTTAGTTCAAGTTATAGCGAATAATGTACTTAGAACATATGGAACAGATATTGCAATAGGAGCAATGGCTACAATATCTTCTGTTGCCCTTATGTGCTTAATGCCTATTTTCGGTATAAATCAAGGAGCACAGCCTATAATAGGCTTTAATTATGGAGCTAAGCAAGAGAAAAGAGCTCAAGAAGCCTATAAATTATCACTTATGGTTGCAACTATTATATTGGTAGTAGCATTTATAGTGGTTCAAAGCTTCCCAGAAGCTATAATAGGAATATTTAATAAAGATCCTAAGTTTATGGATATTTCTGTTAAAGGATTAAGAATATACTTATTAATGTTACCTATAGTTGGAGTTTCAATTACTGGAACAAACTATATTCAATCAATTGGTGAAGCAAAGACTGCAATGATATTAAGTCTATTAAGACAAGTGATACTATTAATTCCATTTATAGTGATTCTACCAAGAATATTTAATCTAGGATTGAATGGAGTTTGGATAGCACAACCATTAAGCGATTTAATTGCCTCATCTTTAACAGGTATAATCATACTTAAACATATGAGAAAAAAAGAAGAAAATTATGAGGAAGTATTATTAGAAGAAGCAAATTAGAAGGAGCTGCCTAAGCAGCTCCTTCTATTAATTTAAGAGTATAATATTTTACTCATTAATATTGCATTTTCCTTATTATCCTCATAGTAACCTTTTCGAATTCCATCTATATTGAAACCAAACTTTTTATATAGATTTTGTGCTTTATAGTTAGATTCCCTAACTTCTAAATTTATTAAGGAACAGTTTAAATCAGAACACAAATTTATTAATGAAGATAATAATTTATCTCCTATCCCATTTCCTCTATAATCTGGATGGACAGCAATATTAGTTATATTTCCTTCACCTACAACTATCCAAATTCCAACGAATCCAACTACTAGGTCATTTATTTCATCCCTTGCAACTATATATTTAGCTAATGGATTATTTAGTTCTCCATTAATTGACTCAATGCTCCAAGGAATAGAAAAAGAAGCATTTGATATATCAAAGACTCCATTAACATCTTTATCAGTCATTAAATTATAAGTTATTTTCATTTTTTAATGCTAACCTTTTTTCTAATTCTCTTTGTGCTTGAGGTTTCTTTAAATAAAATGGAGATGAATTTAAATCATCTTGTTCATTATTTAATAACATTTTTATACCTATTTCGCCTAAGGAAGAGGCTCTTATAATACTAAGATGATTTGGAGCAAATTTACAATTAGGTAAATGCTCTAATAAATAATCCTTATGTTTATTTACTGCATCTCCAGTAAAAATAACATCTTCAACCTTTTCTTTTAATAAATCTATTAATTCATCTAATTCTAAAGCTGAATAATCTATTAGTTTTTCTAAACTTCCATTATTTCCTTTATAAAGACAAGTATAAACACTACTTCTTAAAGCATCCATTATTGGACATATTATTCCATTGAAGTTTACAAGAGAATAAGCAAGGGCATCTAAACTAGATATACTTATGTAAGGCTTATTTGAACCAAAACTTAAGCCTTTTACAGTAGCCATTCCGATTCTTAATCCAGTAAAGGAACCTGGACCCTTTGAAACTACAAATCCATCTACATCATCAATATCTAAGCTAGAGTCTTTTAAAAGTTTATCAACCATATCCATAATTAAAGTTGAATGCTCTAGTTTATTATTAATTGTGTATTCTGCAATTAAATTATTTTCATCCAAAAGAGCTGCAGTAGCTACTTTTGAGGCTGAATCTACACTTAAAACTATCATAAGTTTAACTCCTTTATATAATTATATCTTTCACCATAAGGAGTAATAGTAATATTTCTAAAATTTTCTCCTTTAGATAAATCTTTTTCTATTAATATATGTAAGTATTCATTAGGTAATATTTCTTCAATGTAATTAGCCCATTCAATTATAGAAACTCCATCTGAAAAAATATAATCATCAAAGCCTATAGCAAAAATTTCATCAGGATCACTTACTCTATAAACATCGAAATGATATAGTTTAATTCTACCTGAGTCATATTCATTAACTATAGTAAATGTTGGACTAGTTATATATTCATCTATCTCTAAACCTTTTGCTATTCCTTTAGTTATATGAGTTTTTCCAGTTCCTAAGTCTCCAGTTAAACATACTATATCACCAGGATTTAATAACTTACCTATAGCAAATCCAAGATTAGTTGTTTCTTCTATAGTATTAACATTAAAATTCATTTGAAATCTCCTTTCTAAGGAATTTATACTAATATATATTCTATCTAAAATGAAGAAAAAAAGAAAGTTAAAAATATATACATAATTTAACTTGTTACTAATATGTAAAAGATTTGTAATTCTTTTTTGCTCATGATAAGATACAATATATATATAATTAGATTATTATAATTTCCAGGAGGATATTAACATGAAGAAGTTAACATATGCTTTAGTTATTTTTACTTCTATATTATTTTTTGGATTAACATTTTCCTACAATCCTCTTATGGCAAATCCAACAGATGAGTTAGATGAAGAAAGGGATACTTATTTAAATATATTAACAGTAAATAAAGAACTATATAATATGGTTAAAGCTTTAACTTTAGATAAACATAGTGTAGAGTATTTATTTAGTAGTGAAAAAGAAATGCAAGATTTTAATATAAGTGAAAATACTATAAATAATGTATTAAATATGGACCTGTTTATATATAATGGTTTAGGTTATGAAAATTGGATAAATGTTATATTAGATAATTCCAAAAACTCTAATGTAGGAGTTATAAACGCCAGTAGAGGAATAAGAACTATTATAAAATCATTATCAAAAGAAAATGAAGAAAATCCTTATTATCTATTAGGTTTTAACGAATATAAAATAGCTTTGTATAATATAAAAACTTCATTACAAGAAAGAGATATTAAAAATAGAAGCTTCTATGAAGATAATTATAAGAAAGTAACTGAAGATTTAGATAAATTTTTAAGTGAATCTAAAGAAGAATTAAGTAAATATAAGGATTATAAAATATTTACTAATACAGATAAATTTGATTATTTATTTAGAGATTTAGGAATACAAGTAAATAAATTAAAGGATAATAATGAAGAAATAGATGAAGAAGAATTAACAAAAAATATATTTATTTACGATAAAGATGTTGAGAATTTAAATGAATTAAAGAGAAAAATGAAAAGAGAATATACCTATGTTGGGTTAAGCTCTGAAGGTGAAATAAATGTATTAACTGAAAATGTTATTTATATTCTTGAAGAATTAAAAAATAAAAGTAATATTAGTAGTTGATTTTTAGATATACATAAGTTATAATATTTATTGTCACGCAAAGGGGTATAGCTCAATTGGTAGAGTAGCGGTCTCCAAAACCGTTGGTTGTGGGTTCGATTCCTACTGCCCCTGCCAAAAAGTCAGTAATTTAATTACTGACTTTTTTTTATAATATTTTTGTTGACAAGTATTAAATTGTCATGATAGAATAACTTTTGTTGAAGGGGTATAGCTCAATTGGTAGAGTAGCGGTCTCCAAAACCGTTGGTTGTGGGTTCGATTCCTACTGCCCCTGCCAAAATCAAAAGACTAAAAAATTTGTTTTTTAGTCTTTTTTTTTATTATATATATTTTTTATATATTAAAGTATATAATATAAACTATAAAATTGATTATTATTTAGTGGAGAATAATTTATATGAGATATAAAAAGAGGAAAATAATAATATTTTCAATAATAATAGGTATTATTTTTAATAGTTTATGTTTCCAAGTCAGTGCAGTTAATAATGATAAAAAGAATATTGTTTTTAAAAGAATAACTGTAGAAGATGGATTATCTCAAACCACAGCTCAATATTTATTTCAAGATAGCAAAGGTTATATGTGGATAGCAACAACAGATGGTTTAAATAGATATAATGGACATGAATTTGAAGTATATAGATATAGAGAAGGTTATGATAAAAGTATAAGTGATAATTATATTTCAGCCATAACTGAAGATGAAAATGGAAATATATGGGTTGGTACTGGGAGAGGTTTAAATAAAATAAATACTGAAACAAATGAGATAAAAATATATATTGCAGGTATCCATGGATGTAACTTATCTGATAATAATATAACTGAAATATTAATTGATTCAAATGAAAATATGTATATAGCAACGGAAAATGGATTAAATTTATATGATAAAGAAAAGGATAACTTTATAAGATTATATTCAGATGAAGACATTAATAATAAATTATCTAGCCAAGTTATCTATGCTATAGATGAAGATTTAGAGGGAAACCTATGGGTAGGAACTAAAGATAGCGGGTTAAATAAAGTTAACAGGAAAACTGGAGAAATTACTTACTATTATGCAGATGGATTAAGTAATTCAATTTCAGATAACTTTATATATGATTTATATTTAGATGGTAATAATTTGTGGATAGGTACATATAACGGTGGATTAAATAAGTTAAATATAGAAACAAATAACATAGAGCACTACAGTAATAACCCAAATGATTCAAGTTCTATTGCTAGTAACTCAATTAGAAATATATATAAGGACAAAAATAAAACAGTTTGGATAGCAACAAATAAAGGACTTAGTAGATTAGATGAGAAGGATAATAAGTTTATAAATTATACTTCAAGGATATATGATCCACAAAGTTTAGTTAGTGATGATGTATTGTTTTTAACAGAAGATAATTCAGGATCAATATGGGTAGGAACTTATGATGGAATAAGTATTTTTAATAATCAAAATTCCTTTACTAATTATAAGAAAGATTATTTAGACAGTAATTCATTAAGTGACAATATGATAGCTGGAATATATAAAGATAATGATGGCCTTATTTGGGTTGGAACTGTTCAAAATGGTTTAAATATTATAAATAAAAAAAATAATACTATAACTAAATACAAAAGCTCAAGGGATGATAATTCTATTAGTGATGATAGTATAAGAGACATTACTGGAATTGATAATGAGATTTGGATAGGTACTGAAAATGGATTAACAAAATATGACAAAAACACTAATAAGTTTACAAAGTATTTCCAGGGAAATGAAAATTCTTTAATATCAAATAATATAAGAAGTTTATTTATAGATAAAGATGGTGATTTATGGATAGCTACTGAAAATGGTGTTTGCACCTTTGATAGAAAAAATAATTTCCAATCCTATAATGAATTATTTATGAATAATGATATATCCGATACTATGTTTTCAGGAATAGCTCAGGATAAAGATGGGGATATATGGATAGGTGCATCTTTAGAAGGTGGCTTAATTAGAATAAATAAAAATACTAAAGAAATAAAAGTATATAAAAATGAAGTAGATAATAAAGGAAGTTTAAGTTTTGATGCAGTAAAAAGTATAGCTGTAGATGAAGATAATAATGTTTGGATTGGAACTGCATATGGGTTAAACAAATTCAATAGAGAAGACGAAAGTTTTATTAGGTATAATGAAAATAATGGTTTATATAATAGCTTTATTTATGGGATTTTAGTTGATGATGAAGGGAATCTTTGGATGAGTACCAATTATGGTATATCCAAATTTAATATAAAAAACAATAAATTTATTAATTATGATGTGGCAGATGGATTACCAGGTAATGAATTTAATGGTTTTGCATATCATAAAGCTAATGATGGAGAAATGTTTTTTGGTGGAACTAATGGACTAACTTCCTTTTATCCACAACAATTAAAAGAAAAGAGCTTTATACCTAGCGTAGTTATAGGAAGTGCATATACGAATCAAGATGAACTTTTAGATTTAAATAAAATACATTTAAAGTATAAAAGTAATAATATACACTTTAATTTCTTTTTGCCTGATTACAGAAACGTAAAAAAGATTCAATATGCTTATAAGCTAGAAGGATTAGAAGATGAGTGGATATTAGCGGATAATAGAAATTATGCCAGTTATACTAACTTAGAAGGTGGTAAGTATACCTTTAAAGTTAGTGCAAGAAATTCTACTGGAGAATGGAGTAGGCCTACAAATGTAAGTTTTACAGTAGGAGTAAAGCCATGGAAAAGTCCCTTTGCATATATGATTTATTTATTGTTGATATTTATGATAATATATATAATCTGGAATAGGGTTAAGATACTAGATAGCCTAGTTGAGCAAAGATCTAATGAGTTAAATAAGAAATTTAAAGAAAATGAGGAATTATACAATAAATTAATTCAAAATGAAAAATATAAAAACAATTATTTTATTAACCTTTCTCATGAACTTAGAACTCCATTAAATGTTATAATTTCAGTTGAACAACTTATAACAAGATTAAATGATGATAAAAAAGTTATTCCAAGAGAAAAATTATATTATTATATGGATGCAATAAGAAGAAATTCAAATAGACTTTTAAAATTAATTAATAACATAATAGATACATCTAAAATAGAGTCAGGATCATATAAGTTAGACTTTAAAAAACATAATATAGTTTATTTGGTGGAAGAAATAGTTTTATCTATGAAGAATTATGTTGAATCAAAAGGGATTGAATTAATTATAGATCCAGAAATAGAAGAAAAGATAATAGAATGTGATGAATCAGAGATAGAGAAGTGTATAGTAAATTTAGTTGGTAATGCTGTTAAGTTTACTGAAATCGGAGGAAGGATAGAAGTTAAAATTTCAGACCTTGGGAATTCAGTAAGTATATCTGTGAAAGATACAGGAGTAGGAATAGATAGAAGTTATCATGATGCTATTTTTGATAGATTTGGTCAAGCATATAATAATGTATCTGAAGAATTTGGCGGAAGCGGATTAGGATTAACACTCACTAAGCAATTAGTGGCTTTACATAAGGGTGAGATATTTGTTAGAAGTGAAGTTAATAAAGGCAGCGAATTTATAATTATTTTACCAACAAAGCAAAGATAATTTATTGATATTGACAGTAGTAATTTACAATGATAAGATATATTTATTAAGTATGTGGATTGTTACTGGAATGTAGGTAATACCTAAATTGGGGTGTATTAGTATACTCTAGTTTAGGTATTTTATTTTCCAAGTGTAAGGAGAATGTAAGATGATTGTTGAAAAAATATTGAACAATAACGTAGTTGTATCAATAGATCCTAATACTAAAAAAGAAGTAATAATTATGGGGTCAGGAATCGCCTTTAAAAGAAAGGTTGGTCAGGAGATCGAAGAAGATAAGATTGAAAAAATATTTGTTGTAGATGATAAAAAAATGAGCAATAAGATAAAGAAATTAATAAATCAAATTCCAGATGGAATATTTGAATTAGCTCATGAAATAATTGCTTATGCTACTAAAAAGTTAAATAGAAAGTTAGATAAACAAATATACATATCTTTAGCTGACCATATTGCTTTTGCTATAAAAAGATACAAAAATAACATACAAATAAAAAATGATTTATTAGATGAAATAAGAAGAATCCATAAAGAAGAATTTTCAGTTGCTTTATGGGCAGTAGATTATATTAATAATAAACTTAATATAAATTTACCAGAGGATGAAGCAGCTTTTATTGCATTACATTTAGTTAATGCAAGCTATCAAGAATCTTCAAAAGAATCTGTTATTGCAACTAATATAATTAAAGGTGTATTAAATATTATAAGATATTATTATTCAGTAGAATTTAATGAAGATGATTTAAATTATGATAGGTTATTAACACATTTAAAATATTTTGCAAAAAGGGTGGTCACCAATAATCAAAACAATGATGACAATAGTGAATTTATAGATATAGCTAAAAAGAGTTACCCAGAAGCATATGAATGTGCTCAAAAGGTGAAAGCCTATGTTAAGGCAAATTATAATCATAATGTTAATGAAGATGAAATAGTTTATTTAACTATGCATATTCATAGGGTTATTTCTGTACTTAGAAGTACCTAATTATTATTTATATCTTTCAGAATTTTGGACTTAAGTAATTTTACTTAAGTCCTTATTTGAATTATTTAGGAGGGAAAATGGATATTAGCTTATTTTTCAAAAAATCCTTTGGGGTTTTGCAAAGGATAGGGAAAGCAATAACTTTACCAGTAGCATTATTACCAGTTGCAGGACTATTAATGGGGATTGGTACTTTATTTGAAAATCAAGATTTTCTAAATATATTTCCTATTCTATCAGGACATGGATTCCAAATAACGGCAGATATAATGTCAACATCAGGAAGTATAATATTTACTAATTTACCATTGATATTTGCAGTTGGAGTTGCAATTGGAATGACCACTGGAGATGGAGTTGCTGCATTAGCTGCAATAGTTGGATTTTTAATAATGAATGTTACTACAGGTATAATTGCTGGTGTAGATATATCACAAGTTCCAAATAATCCAATGTATACTACTGTATTAGGAATACCAACCTTATCTACAGGAGTTTTTGGAGGAATTATTATGGGTCTTATTTCAGCAGTGCTATATCAGAAGTTTCATGATATAAAATTGCCTGAATTTTTAGGCTTTTTCTCAGGAAAGAGATTTGTACCTATAGTAACAGCTATATCAGGATTAATACTAGGGATTATTATGGCAATTATTTGGCCTCCTGTTCAAAATTTTTTATTAGAATTTTCTAGAAGTATGATTAGTACAAATGAAACTCTTTCTGCATTTATTTTTGGAGTTATAGAAAGAGCATTAATACCCTTTGGATTACATCATATTTGGTACACTCCTTTTTGGTATCAATTTGGAGAGTACATAAATTCTTCGGGCCAATTAATAGTAGGTGACCAATCTATATTTTTTGCTCAATTAAAGGATGGAGTAGAATTTACAGCAGGTACATTTATGACTGGAAAATATCCATTTATGATGTTTGGACTTCCAGCAGCATCACTAGCTATGTATAATGAAGCAGAAAAGGGAAAGAAAAAGCTAGTTGCTGGAATATTATTTTCAGCTGCACTAACATCATTCTTAACTGGTATAACAGAACCAATAGAATTTATGTTTCTATTTGTAGCACCAGTTTTATTTGCTATACATTGCATCTTTGCAGGACTATCTTTTATGATAATGCAAATATTAAATGTTAAAATTGGATTAACCTTCTCAGGTGGATTAATAGATTTTATATTATTTGGAGTAATACCTAATAGAACAAATTGGGTATGGGTAATTATAGTAGGTCTTGGATTTGCTGTAGTATATTATTTAGGATTTAGGTTCATAATAAGAAGTCTAAATTTAAAAACCCCAGGAAGAGAAGAGGATGAAAATAATATAAATATAGATATGTCTAGTGAAAAGCTTCCTTATGAAATTCTAAATGCCTTTGGTGGAGGCAAAAATATTAAATATTTAGATTCATGTATAACTAGATTAAGAGTAACTGTAAATAAATTTTCATTGGTTAATAAAGATAAGTTAAAAGCCTTAGGTGCAGCAGATTTAATGGTAATAGGAAATAATATTCAAGCTATTTTTGGTCCACAATCAGATATTATTAAAGAACAAATGAAGGATATTATGGATGGAAAAGAAATAGTAATAAAGAAGAAAAATAAATTGAAGAAAATTAAAAGTGGTATAAAAACTGAAAAGCAAATAAGTATTCCTCTTTCAGGGAATTTAGTAAGACTTGAAGAAGTTCCAGATGAAATATTTTCTATGAAGATAATTGGAGATGGATTTGCAATAAACCCTAGTGATAATATTTTAAAATCACCAGCTAAAGGTATGGTTATTACCTTAGCTAAGGAGAAACATTCTATTACCATTAGAACTTTAGATGGCTATGATATATTAATGCATATAGGAATAGATACTTTAAAGTTAAGAGGAGAAGGATTTAAGGCTTTTGTAGAAGAAGGAGATATAGTAAATGTGGGCGATAATCTAATTGAGTTTACATTAGAACTTATAAAGGAAAAAGCTAAGTCTCCAATAACTCCAATTATATTTAAAGGCTTAGAAAATAATAAATATATATACTTTGAAAATGATAAGAAAGTTACGGCTGGAGAAGAAAATATAGTTCAAGTACATAAGAAATTAAAAGAATAATATTATAGGTATTGAGATATAATTATTTAAAATTGGGGAGGTTGATACCATGAAAAAGGAAGAATTTGAATATAATTTTTATACTAAGGGAGAAGAAATTGCAAATGCTGTAACTCATGGAGTAGGAGCTATACTATCAATTGTAGGAAGTATATTTCTAATTTTAAAAGCCTTTAAAACTTCTAGTAATTATGCAATTATTGGAGTTTGGGTATATTGTATAGCATTATTTATACTATATTTAGGATCTACTCTATATCATAGTATACCTGGAAAATTAGTAAAAAGGATATTTAGAATCTTAGATCACTCATCAATTTATTTATTAATAGCTGGAACATATACTCCAATTATATTAATATTTTTAAATACTGATAAGAAATCTATGTATTTACTTCTTTTCTTGTGGGTAATTGCAGTGGTAGGCATAGTATTCAAAGCTTTTTGGATAGATAAATTTGGGCTTTTATCTACAATTCTATATATACTAATGGGATGGACTATTGTAATAAATATAAAAACAGTAATTTTATTAATACCTTTCAATATTTTAATGCTTATAGTTTTTGGAGGGATTTCTTATACAGTAGGATGTATATTTTTTTCAATAGATAAGATGCCTTACAATCATTTTATATGGCACTTATTTGTTATGTTAGGAAGTGCTTTGCACTATATTGCAATTTTCTTAGGTATACTTTATATAACTTAATGAAATATCCTTTTATAAAATTTGTAGATAATAATACTAGTGTAGCCAGTAATTACTAGGAATATAAAACTTGTATCAGGTTAATATAATAGTGTAAACATCAAAGCTTTTAATTGATAAACACTTCATTTAAAAGTTGTTTACTAAACCAACAGCCAAAGGAGGAATTACAAATGGCTAAAACATTAGTTCCAGAAGCAAGAAAGGGATTAAGTGCATTTAAAAATGAAGTTGCAGCAGAGTTAGGAGTTCCATTTAGTGATTATAATGGAGACTTAACTTCAAAACAATGTGGTTCCGTTGGTGGCGAAATGGTAAAAAGAATGGTAGAACAATACGAAAATTCAATAAAATAGCCACAGGAACAAAGAACCTAAGGTATTAAAACAGGATGGATATACCGCCAAAGAATATAGTAATTCTACCGTTCTAAAAGGGAGAAACCTATATTAAAGTAAAATTTTATATTTTACTTTAATGGGTTTCTTTCTTTTTTTGCTGAAATATTCTTAAAATTAAGAAAAATAGAGAGATACTGAGTAAATTGAAAATAAGTCCATGAAATGGAGAATTAACATCATTAGTAAAAGATGCAAATATATATGTACTAGTGTACTATTTAATTAATACACTAGTACTGTATAGAAAGGAGATAAATTTATGGTGCTTGAATTAAATACAAAAGAGCCTATATATCTTCAAATAATTGCTTATATGAAAAAGAAAATAGTTTCTGGAGAATTAAAAGGAGGAGAAAGAGTTTTGTCTGTTAGAGAATATGCAAGTGAAGCTAAAGTTAATCCTAACACAATACAAAAAGTTTATAATGAACTAGAAAACCAAGGACTAATTTACACCCAAAGGGGTATTGGGAAATTTGTAACTGAAGATGAAGAAAAAATTAATTCTTTAAGAGAGGAATTATTTAACGAAGCTATAGATAAATTTATAGAGGATTCAAAATCATTAGGATTTACTAAAGATAATATATTAGCAATTATATCAGAGAGATATAAGGAGGATTAAAATGAGTAATTTATTAGAGGTTAATAATATAAGTAAAAGAATAAAGGGAAAAGAAATATTGAAAGGAATAAGTTTTAATTTAGAAAAAGGAAAAGTACTTGGAATAATGGGGCCAAATGGACAAGGAAAGACCACATTATTAAATGTTATTCAAGGATTATTAAAGGCTGATAATGGTGAAATTAAAGTTGATGGAAATCCTCAAAGTGCTTTAACTAAAAATGATATATCTTTTCTACAGGATGTAAATATTTTTAATAAGTCTATGAAAATAAAAGATGCAATAAGTTTATATGTAGATTTTTTTAATGACTTTGATAAAGAAAAGATGGATTACTATTTAGACTTTATGAATTTAGATAGTTCATCTAAGATAAGAGATTTATCAAAAGGAATGATGGAAAAATTTAATTTATCACTAGCTTTAAGCAGAAGAGCTAAACTTTATATGTTAGATGAACCAATTTCAGGAGTAGATCCTGTATCTAGAGAAAAAATACTTGATGTAATTCTAGAAAACTTATCAGAAGATAGCTCCATGATAATAACTACCCATTATATAGGTGAACTTGAAAGAATATTTGATGAAGTTATTTTCTTAGGTGATGGAAAAATAATAGAACATGGAGATGCTGAAGAACTTAGAGAAAAGTATAAGGAATCAATTGACCAGATATATAGAAAGATTTTTGCAGAATAATATAGGAAGGGGTGTAGAATTTGAAAAACATTATTAATTTATTAAAGTATAGCTTTGGGAAATACCATATGAGTAAAAGTAAAGTGTTCTATATAGTTGGATTAGTTATTTTATGTTTTAATTTTATTGGCATGTTTGCTAGGATACCAATACTTGGAGAAATGATTTCATTATTAAATATAGGATTTGTTGTAACTTTTTAATCTATAAATTTCATATGGTCTTTAGTTAGATTTCAAACACAAATTTCTAAAGAAAAAGGGAAATTACTATTTACATTACCAATAAAATCTCATGAATTTATAATAGCTAAAATTATTGAGTTTATTTTAATTCAAGGCATAATAGTTTTTATTACAATGTTAATGACTCTAATTTCAGGAAATAGCCTTAGAGATTTAGTTAATTTATCTTCTATAGCAGTAATGTATGGAACAATAATTGCATATATTATCATTATTTCTTTTATGGTGATTTTTTTATCTTATATTAAAAATACAGCTTTATATATCCTAGCAGTAGTAATAGGTGGAAGCATAATTCAAGGTATTGTTGAAGGAATCATTAAAACAATAACAAACTTTTTACCTTATATTTATATGAAGATAGGAACTTTTATTGAAATTGATTTGGTACACTCTCTATTAAGCTTAAGTTGGATTATTTTTATTGTTTATTTAGCAATTTATCATTTAGATAAAAAATTAGATATAATTTAAAGGGGTGAATAAAGTGAAAAAATATATTGGTATCACAGTTGCTATAGCTTTAACTACATTGTTAGCTGGCTGTGGAGTAAAATTTGGAATAGAAAGTAGAAACAATTGGTGGAATGATAGGGCTACAACAGATGATTCTACTAATAGTGGAGAGAATATTAGCATATCTGAAGTCATTACTGACATTAATAAATTAGATATAAAAATAGATGTAAGTAATGTGAAAATTAATTATTATGATGGATCGGATATAGAAATTTCAGGTAAGTTAAGTAAATATTCTAGAGGTGTTAAAACGGAAAAAAAATCTGATACACTAATTATTATAGAAGAATCAAAAAATAATAAGAATTTAATGGCAGACTCCTCAAGTAATTTAGTAATAGATATTCCTAGAAATTTTAATGGAGATTTTGAATTTGCCTTTGGTGTAGGTGAATGTGAAATTAATGACTTAGAATTAAGTAATATTAAAATAAGTAGTGGAGTGGGTGAACTAACTTTACATGAAATATCTTTTGATAAAATAGAATTAAAAAGTGGAGTTGGAGAGACAACTTTAGAGACAAGTAAAAAGACAGGTGAAATCAATATAGAAGGTGGAATTGGTGAAACTAATGTCTCATTAGGAGATATAAATGGAGATTTAAGATTTGATGGTGGAATGGGCAGTGCAACTATTAAGGTTCCAGTTAATGCGCCAATAAATATTACTTCAAAAGCTGGACTTGGAGAGGCAAAAATAACTGCAAAGACATCAAATGAAGAAAAATATACTTTTGATGTTAGCGTTGGATTGGGAGATATTAAGATTACGAATTAATTTATAAGAATTAATTTAATTTTTTATGAAAATAATTAGGGCGCTACCAATAAAGGGCGCCCATTTTTTTTGACTACAAGCTGTGTGCAGCCTAAAAATGATTATTATTAGCTGGAAAGAAAGATGTTTCTTGTTAAGAGGCTGGTTTTACTATATCTAGTTTATTGACATACTAACTTTATGAAAATATTAGTTTTATTTATATCAAGTAATCTATCTAGATCTTCTTTTGATAAGGATCCTAGTCTATTCATGGGTAAACCCATTCCGCCATCATTAGCATGAAATAAATATACTTCATCTCCTATATCTATTATTCTAGTTCCAGTAAAATAATAGTTTGTAAATTTAGAAATATCTTCTTCTATTTCAAAACTAGTATATGCTCCACCAGACATTAGTTTTATTTTATTTTCTTGTATATTTATTGATAAATTAGTATCTTCTATCTTATCTTCTGTTGGTCCATATGCCATAGCAAATATCATTTTTTCTTTTACTTTTTCTTTGTTTTCATAAGTTTCATATACTACCTGCAGTTCATAGCTTTTATCTTCAGGTAAGTTTTTTAAATCATATTTAAAAGCTCTATTACCAGTTAGTGATAATATTTCATTTTGTTCATCGGTAAATTCCTTATAATTAATTGTAAAGTCTTTACTTTGAGTACATCCACTAATAATTAACGAACTCAAAATTACAATTAATAGCAATAATTTTTTCATATTTTACCCCCAATAATTTATATTTTTTTGTGTTATATAATTTTCAAAAAACTTCTTTCCACGTAAAGAAAATAAATAGTTTTAATATTACTTATTTATTTATCAACAATCACTTTACCTTCTGAGTCTAGCAATGGTATGATACTATTTTGCCCTGCTCCAACAGTCATTAAATAATTTACTCCTGTAAGAGTATCAACAACTACATATAAAGCTCCACATATTAAAGCTTGTTCTTCTTTAATTACAAATCGTTTATCTTTTTTATCTTTTCCAAACAATTAAAATTCCTCCTTATAAATTTCTATATTATTTAAATAATAAATAATACAATTGAGAATTTATTATAATATTTGCATAGTATTTTACTGTTACATTTTTAAGTTATATTGATATAAAGTAATTAATAGTATTCTAAAAATACCTTTTATTCTTTTATCTTAATAAACTGTTTAATTACTACAATTATGAATTGCACTATTAAAATAATTTCAATATCATTATTGTTTTGATAGCCAATTTAAATAGTCTTCTGGCAATCTATCTACTTTTTCTGTTTTAGAAAGTATTTCACCATAGTCTAACTTTTTAAATCCATTAGAAGAAATTGCACTTTCATAGCCTCCATTTTTATCATAGTAAATAATCTGTATTCCTGTAAAATTATAATCTTCACCCATGAGATTTATAAATTTATCTGCAATAGTTGCACACATTTTTTTGCTCTCTTCTTCTGATATATCTTCTGTATTATATACACCCAAAAGATAAAGCCTTTGACTTTTTATTGAATAATTATCTGCATCAAATTCTGTCCAAACTGTGATTCCTTTAGGAAAACTTAGATTTTGTGGAAACTCTTCCTTAATTTTATTATATTGGGTTTCTGCTGATAAACTAACTTTTTCTGAAACATTTTCATCATAAATTGTATTCCTTTGTAGTCGATAACTAAGATTTCCCTTAACAGACTGATATTTAGCGTTATACCAATCATATTTTGTTTCAACCTTTTGTGTATTCCCTTTTTGTATAGTAGCATAATTGCTTAACTTTTTTTCTGCAATCAGATTTCCTATAATAGGTACGTAGCCAATTAAATACATCAAATATGATAGAACACCAATAATTGATATTAATATACATAGCTTTATTATAGGCTTTCTTATCTTTATTTTTATTCTCCTCACCCCTATATTACAAATATATAATTTATTACAATTGCTTATTTCCTATAAATTAATCACTTCTTAATAGTCTAATATTAATCGCTTTCATTATTATTAACTTTACTTAATTCAATAGTTTCTTCTGTATTATTCCATTTTATAACTACATTCAACTTATCTTTATTCTTAGATTTTGATACAGAGCCAAATATC
>Ga0129315_1000683_pt1 | contig 22396 bp, 22 predicted proteins | sample Cm827metagenome_FD_94432 | JGI IMG/M metagenome (GOLD analysis project Ga0129315, IMG submission 94432) | Eastern black-and-white colobus group fecal microbial communities from Wisconsin, USA - Cm827 metagenome | ecosystem: Host-associated > Mammals > Digestive system > Large intestine > Fecal...
AAAACCTAAAACCCATAAGGAGCTATGTGATAATTGTGGTATTTGTGCAAAAGCTTGCCCAATGGCAGCCATTGATTTTACTGATGCTTCTCTTCTACCTGGTACATGTATTAAGTGTCAACGCTGCATTAAAATATGTCCTACAAAGGCAAAATACTTTGATGATGAGAATTTTCTTTCTCATGTTCATATGTTAGAGGAGAAATGCTACTTTTTTTGCTATAGGATATACAGCTCCTTTAGTAAGTGCTTTTTGTGCTAAAGATTTAGACACCTTACGAGTAGCTGTTTCTGCAACAATCTTTACTCCTTGTGCAGCACCTTGAACTCCAAACATAACTCCTAAGAATAAAAGAATATTATTCATTGTTGAGTCACTAATATTATCCCCATCTAATTCAAAATCACTGAAGCCATATAAATAAGCTAGTTTTTGCATAACTTTAAGTATAAATCCAAAATATTGCACTAAGTCTGCTGGTAAAGCTACAGCCATCGCTACTCCACCTGGAATTCCAGCTGCAAAAGAAATTGCAGAAACCCTATTAGTTTCATAGTCTATAACTTGCTTAGCAATAATATTTATTTTTTCTCGTTCAATACCAGCAAACGCTGGATTTCTCTCAATTGCTAAATTAATCTCTTTTTCAGAATAATACTTTATAAGTTCCTTTTTTAAAAATTGAGTTCTATCAATCTTTACTCCAGGTAATTTAATTGATTGTAACAGTACATCTTCAGGTGTTATTTCAGGTATTTCTATCTTTTTCACTGCTTTGACTGTACCATTGGCAATATCTTTTGCAACATCAACAGATTTATTTGCCATTTCCCCAGCTGCATTTAGAGCATTACCTGTAATTATACCTGCTTTATTCTTTACTTCGTTAACATCAATATCAGATACAACCTCTCCTACTTTAGAGAGTGCTTTTTTTAACAAACCATTTGGCATATTATGCCCTCCTTTAAAAGTAGATTAGTCTACTTTTTATTACGTTAATAGCAATCGCAATATTTTACCAATCTAAAATATACCTTTTTTAGAAAATATTATAAAATAATAAAGATCTAAATATCAATAATTACTAAAATATTATCTTTCTTTTCTATATAAAACAAAAAAAGCCCCTAAAATAAAGGCTTTTTTATATTGTTTCTTATAATGTCAACTTTCCATTCTATGATAGTAGCTTAATTAACTGTCTAACTCGTTTCGTATCATGTTCAGTTAGTCTGCAGATCGCACTAACGAACACAGCCTTCATAAATAATTCCTCAGAATAACCTTCAAGCGCTAATACCCTTTTCATGTAATTTCTCTTTAGTCCTGCAGCATATTCATAAAAAATTACATAAGTTCGAGCATAATCCCAAATTGGTTTCCCATTCTTGGCATTTACCCAATCTATAATTCTGATGTTGTCATTTTCGTACATGACATTCAATGTATGATAATCCATGTGACAGAGTCCTTCATCTTCCACATCTTCTTTTTCTACTTCTAATAGACATTGTTTTGTATATATTTTTTCTTCTTCAGATATTGATGCTGAATCAATTTGCTTACCTAAATACTTGGTAACATGATGAAGTTTGAGATGCTTTATTTCATGAATTTTCTTAAACCATGTAATAAAATCATCCATTACAACATCCTTCCCCAAGGATTTTATTTTTTCAAACATTGAGCAACCACAAATTAAATCCATCTTTATGGTACCCTGGAACTCAGATTCATAATAATGCGGTATGGGAAGTCCACTTTTGCATACTTCATTTTGTTGGCTATATTCATAATCGATCCATTCTTTTGGATATCCATCATGAAAGCATTTATAAGCAAATCCATTCCATGAATATACCTTTGCCACCATTCCTTCGCCAATTTCAGTTCTTTCCTTAATGAAACTGTTTATCATGCCAATGCCAACACCTTTCTTTTAAAAATGAATATATTTATATTATATTCTTTTGTATACTGTAAAAAAAGAGGGCTATAAGCCCTCTATAACTAATCAGCTCTTTATTATGGTAAAAATTTTCCAGAAGAAAGATATAAACGATACCACTCCTCATGGGTAAGACTAACTTTACAAGCCTCTGCCATTTCAGTCAGATGAACTGGATTCATTGTACCTGCGATTACCTGCATTTTTGCTGGATGGCGAAGAATCCATGCGATTGCGATTGCTGCCTTTGTAACATTATACTGATCAGCTAACTCGCCAAGTACCTTATTCATTTCAGGGAAATCTGGATTATCTATAAACACGCCCTTAAACATTCCATATTGAAGTGGGGACCATGCCTGAATTGTAATATCATTTAGACGACAGTAATCAAGTGCTCCGCCATCACGCATAACTGACATATCAGTTGTTTTGTTATTCATATATAAATCCTGATCAATTAATTGTGACTGCTCCAAGGAAAGCTGTAACTGATTAATCTTAAGGGGCTGCTTTACATATTTCTTTAAAAGTTCTATCTGCATAGGCATGGTATTGCTGACACCAAAATGACGAACCTTTCCTGAAGCCTCAAGTTCATCAAATGCCTCTGCAACTTGTTCTGGATCATAGAGTAAATCTGGTCTATGCAGTAATAGAATATCTAGATACTCCATTTTTAGTCTCTTCAGTATTCCATCAACACTTTCAATAATATTAGACTTTCTCCAGTCAAATATCTGTTTATCAAATCTTAATCCACACTTAGACTGAATGATTAAATCTTCACGTTTTACTCCTGTAAGGGCTATTGCATCACCAAATCGCTTTTCTGCTTCTCCATCACCATAGCAGGTAGCATGATCAATAAAATTGATTCCCAAATCATGTGCTGTCTGAATCATCTTAGCAGCATCTTCTATAGAAAGTGCAGGCATACGCATACAGCCAAGGATTAGTCTTGATGCATGATCAGGTCCATTTGTTATATTAATTGTTTGCATAATTATCCATCTCCTTATTATTTTCTAAAGCATAAGTCTGTAAATTGCTTCTACATCCTTTTGTTTCAATGATACAAAACCACCAATTTGACCACCCTCATTACCGTTACCGTAACAACAGGTATATGCAAGTTTTTCAATATCATTTTCCTTAGCTCCAAGTTCCTCAAAATTCTTTGGCATTCCTATAGATATTAAGAAACTGCGAAGAGCTTCAATTCCTTCTTTTGCTGTTCTTTCAGGATGAGAAAAATCCATTTGGCAGCCCCATACTCTTACAGCTATCTGTGCAAATCTCATAACATCGTGAGACATATTATAAGTAAATACTGCTGGCATTGTAACTGCAAGTCCAGCACCATGCGCACAATCATATAATGCAGATAACTCATGCTCAATCTGATGACTAGTCCAGTCTTGAGAACGACCAACTCCAACGATATTATTATGAGCAACCATTCCTGCCCACATAATGTTGGCTCTTGCCTCATAATCTTCAAGATTAGCCATTACCTTAGGAGCCTCTGTTTTCATGGTAAGAATAAGTGATTCAATCAAACGATCTGTAACCTCTACATCTTTAGAATTTGTCAAATAACGCTCATATAAATGTGCAATAATATCTGTAATACCGCAGGCAGTCTGATATGCAGGAAGTGTCTCCGTAAGCTCTGGATTTAGTATTGAAAACTTTGGACGAATTGCATCTCCTGATGCACCTCTTTTAATCATTCCATCTTCGTTAGTAATTACTGAATCTGGTGATCCTTCAGAACCTGCAGCTGCTATTGTAAGAATTGTTCCAACAGGAAGAGCTTCTTCAATCCTCTTGCCCTGATAGAAATCCCAAAAATCTCCATCATATACTACACCTGCAGCAATTGCTTTTGATGAATCAATGGTGCTTCCTCCTCCAACTGCAAGAATAAAATCTACATTCTCTTTTTTGCTAAGTTCTATTCCTTCATAAACAAGCCCACTTCTTGGATTTGGCATAACCCCACCAAGCTCTACAAATTCAATAGAAGCTTTTTTAAGGGATTCCTTTACCCTGTCAAGCAAGCCTGAACGCACAACAGAACCTCCACCATAATGAATTAATACCTTACTGCCACCAAATCTCTTTACTAATTCTCCACAATCGTTTTCACGACCCTTGCCAAATGCAAAAAATGTTGGTGCAAAAAAATTAAAACTTTCCATTATACCCCTCCATAGTTATATTGTAGTATAATTATATTATACAACTTGAAGTTAACTTCAACTCAAGTTTTTTTTGGAGGATTAAAAATTATATGTCTTATTCAATTACAGAACTATCAAAAATGTTTCATTTACCAGCATCAACAATACGTTATTATGAAAAAATTGGATTATTAGAAAATGTAGAACATATAAATGACTATAGAAGAGTTTACAACAATTCACATATTGATCGTTTGTATGCCATAGATTGTTTCAAAAAATCATTACTTCCATTATCTGAAATAAAAGCTTTTTTTGCTTATGAAAAAGATATCCTAACTAATTCAGACAAAATTCTCTTAATGATGAAATCTCAGGAAGAAAAAACAAAAGTGGCAATAAAAGATTTAGAGGATGGACTTGAACATATCCAAAGAAAAGTACATTACTATTCTTTAGTAAATGAGGCAATCAAAAATGATATGCCACTACCAAGTTGGAATGATATATACCATTGTTAAAATACAGGAAGGCTTAGACTCTAGTTTATCTATGCCTTCCTTCAAATGGCTGGAAAATTCCTGAAATCTACTTCTTGTGTATTCACAACTTCTGTATGATATTGAACTAAATATAGATTTTTACTCCACATTTAAAATCCATGCTTTGGTTTCTTGTTTAGTCCATATCCAATACACGCTCCTACAATACCACCTACAATATGAGCCATATTAGATATGTTATCCTTCATTGCAACTCCTTCATATACCTGCTGTCCTATGAAAATTATTGCTACTAAAATAAAGGTTAATGGAATTTCTCCTTCCCTGAAACCAGTAAATGACGCCAATATTATAAAAGCAAAAACTACACCGCTTGCACCACATAATCCTACATTCCAGAAGAATATATAGTTCAGCAATCCAGTAACAAATGCTGTAATTCCAATTACCTGAAGAAGTTTTATAGAACCATACTTTTCTTCCAACATAGGTCCAAGCAACAATATATATGAAGCATTACCAATAAAGTGGCTCCATCAATTATGCCCAAATACATGGGTAAATAATCTTATATAGGTCATAGGATTCATCAATGAAGAATGGTATGTGGTAAACACCGCGTAAGTACTTTTCCCATCAGTTATTACTCCAAGCAATGTTACTGCAAAACATATCAACACAAACCCTAAAGTTATCCGTGCATTGAAGGTTATTTTTATCTTTTGCCTCAACTCTATCTCCACCTTTCAAAAACGGGAAGACTCTTAATACTTGTTACCTTCCCATTCTCTGTCTATTATATACTCTTTTTCCCATTTTCTACTAAAGCCTGCTTAAGTTCTTCTTCAATCTTAACCAGTTCTTCCTGTACTTTAGCTCTTTGTGCTATACCTTGCTCATGAATTTTAACAACCTCATTTATTGATGAGATCAAATCTTTATTGCACTTCTGAAGGGTTTCAATATCCACAATAGGTCTTTCAGATTGTTTAGCACTTTCCATAGTTGCCATCTTAAGTGTTTCTGAATTCTTCTTTAAAAGCTCATTTGTTTTATCTGCTAATGCCCCTTGTGCTGCTAATGCACGGTTGGTATGTTCTATTCCAAGTGATAGTATAAGTTGATTTCTCCATAGTGGAATTGTATTTGCAAGGGAAGACTGTAGCTTATCCATCATTTCTCTATCATTATTTTGAAGCATTCTTACTTGGGGAGCTGATTGAATTGAAATTACCCTTGTAATTTCCAAATCAGATAATTTCTTTTCAAATCTATAGCATAGATCTTCATAATCTCTGTAAAGTTGCACATCTTCTTGTTTATTGGTCTGTTCTGCTTTAGCTTTCAATTCTTGTAGCTTTGTGGATTTTGCATGATCAAGTGCCTTCTTCCCAGCAATAATATACATTGTAAGTTCCTTGTAGTACTGAAGGTTCAACTCATACATCTGCTGATACATTGATATGTCCTGTGATAATACATCTCTATGCTTCTTCAAGTCCTTTTCAATTCTGTCTACATTACTTTCTGCCTTAGCATAATTAGCCTTGATAGAATCAATGCCATGCTTAGTCTTTTTAAAAATTCTCAAAATGCCCTTTTTCTCTGGTTCTGTTGTTGCATCTAATGTTACAGTTAATTCTTTAAGTGAATCACCCACATCTCCAAGATCATATGTCTTTACTTTTTTAAGAATGGTGATAGAAAAATCAGAAATGTTTGTTTGTGCATTTATACCATAGTTTACAATCTGATCAACATTTTCAATATTAATTTCACTTGCAAACTGGTCTACCATTTTCTTCTCTTCCTTAGAGAGCATGCTCTCATCTATTGTTCCTGCTGAATAATTATATTCTCCATCTGTTATGGCCCTTTTCATAACTGGAACACTTTCAAACAAAGAACCATCAGTTTTTTCATCTGGATTTAAAGTTAGCTTTGTTTTTGCCTTTTCTGTTTCCATAATAGATCCTCCATTGACTTATCATTTACTTACATCAACAAATTATTTAATTCTAGCCTTATACTGGAGTCATTTTTTTCTACCACATACAAATCATTTATAGTTTTCTTTAGTTTATCATTTGCTGCTAGAAGCTTGTCTATATCAATTTCTCTTATTATTTTTGATGAATTTTTATTTAATTTCTTTTTGCCTTGATTTATGTATGCTTGAGTAATTTTAGATACCTTGTCTTGAATTTCTATATTCCTGTTAATCTTTTCTATCCCTAATAACATAGTAACCTGATTTCGCCATATAGGTATTGTTCCAGAAATTGTTGAAATAATTTTATCTATTAACTGTGCATTGTTCTCCAACATAAGTTTTAACTGGGCCTGATTTTGTATGGCAACTGTATGGGATATTTCCAAATCTTCTAATCTTCTAGTAAGTCGTACATACCAATCATCCAAAGAATCAGATTCTAATACTCTGTCTTCTCTATGTAGTAAAATATCTTTGCCATAGGCTATTGCTTTTTCAAGTTTTTCAGAACTATCCAATATTAGTTCATGAATTTTTTCAAGTAACTTCGAATCTTTAATAATTTGAACTTCTTGCAATTTTAATAAAAGTTCTATCTTATCGATGTACACTAGGATTTCATTATATTTTTTTATAAAAGCATCTCTTCTACTATTTTCCGATTTTAAAAATATAAACCTAGGCTTTTCAATAAGATTTTTCTGAAAATTATCAATTTCAACAATAATATCATGAATCAAGTACTCTAAATCTCCATTGTCATTTAGCAACAATGAAGATAATGATTTAGATACCTCTCTTAGCTTTTGTTGTGCATCACTACCAAATAATACTAAGCTGTCATGATTACCTACCACCAACTCATTTGGTGTTACTATTCTATAATTATCATCAATCACATCCAAATAATCATCCTCACAATCATTAAATAGTTAATCTATCAAGCCTTCCTGCTTCATTATTATTTCCATAGCAGAAATATCACTTGTAATGTCTATTTCCTGTTCCTGATAGAATTTATCCAGCAATCCTTCAAATGAATCAATAATTTTATCCAAGGCGCATTCAATATCTTTTTTAGTTCTCTCAAGTGTTTTCCCTTTTACCTGTTTTTCGTCTATTTCTATATAAGCCTCAAGTAATTTTTCTGTAGTTGGTAAATAATAATTCATAAACATACCCAATTTATCATCCTGAGCAGGATTAATATCTACTTCATGAAATATCATAGAAACTACTTTTTCCATTCTATCTAACTTTTGAGAAATCAATTTATCTTTTATAATATCGTTGCTTTCATGAATCTTATCAATATATTGTTGTCCTTGATTCAATATAGCTTCCATTTCTTTTGACCGTTCTTTCATTCTTAAACGCTCCTCCACCAGTTTTCTATAATATCTATCATATACTGCCTGTTTTTCTTTATAATTCCCATAGATCTCATTAGAAACTATAAATATAAGATTGTCCTTTCCAAAATGTCCTTGTGGAATTAATTTCATTTTTACAGCAGATGCTAAATCCTTTACCAATCTTTCCGATGCTGTATTTGAATATGCCGCAAGATCATCAATAATTTCAATATTTCTAAATCGTAAAACATTCAAATAAATATCATATCGCTTATAAAATCTAATCTTAGATATGGAATAAACAACAACAATGCTGTTCAGGAAAATAATTGCCAGTGCACATATTGTTCCACCAATAGCATAAGAATTAAATTTATCTGAATATACCAAGGTACCAATGCTTATTAGTAAAATACAGAAAAACACAACAGACATTATCAAGCAAAAGCAAATCATAAGTGTATAAATTATAGACTTTGGTCTGTCAAAAACATATCTATCTCTACTAACTCCAGTACTCGGTAAAGTATCAAGTTCTTGTGTAAGCTCTGAAAATTCATAATTTTCCACACCTTTATACACTATATTTGCCGCTTTCTCCGCTTCTTTGATATATTCATCTTCCTTCTGTTTCTCTCCAAATAAAAATAAATTTAACTTATCCATCTACATCTCCCCTCCTACCATTATTTCACCTTTTCTGTTGGAGAAGGCTGATGCAAATCACTTACATCAATCTTTGTTCCAATACTAGATGCAGGTACTGCCAAAGATGGCATTATACTAGATGTTGGAGTGCCATTTGGGAGTTCAATATTCTGGTTCACATCAGGAAGTTTAAATGTATCCTCTGCTGCACTAACTGCTGGTGTTGTAATACCTGGAACATTTGATGCCGCAGGAGCATAATATGTTACATTCCCCTCTGCGCTATACTTTGAATTGGAATGAGTTGATGTATTCGAATGTGAGGTATGGCTGGCATGGCTTGAATGGGTATTGGAATGTGATTCATGATTAGAGTGAGAGCTATGTGATCTATGTGAACTATGTGATCTATGTGAACTATGTGATCTGTGTGTTGCAAATGCATCAACCGACATTAAACTACTAAGAACAACCATCATAGTTCCCAGTAACAATAGCTTTTTACCTGGAATATTACCTTCTTCATCTTCTATTAAATTCTCTATGCTTTTTTGAAATTTTGGAAATAAACTATCTCTATTATTCATATATCTTCACACACTTTCCATTCGACCAATCAGTCTTATAATGTGTAGTCGAATTTATATAATATTGACATTCCCCACTTGGCTTACCATTTTCAAATGTACCAGCCAGCTTATATCCATCCTCATTTGAAGGATAAAAATAGGTTCCTGTTCCATTCATTTGATCCTCTGTCCATTTTCCTTCATATGAAGCTCCACTAGTCCATGTATAAGTTCCCTGTCCTGACTTTTGCCCACTTGACACATTTCCACTATACTGATCCCCATTACTATATTTAATCTGTGCTTGACCAGATAATTCTCCATTACTCATAGTTCCACTATATGTTGTACCACTTACTAAAGTCATCTCAACAGCAGTTGGTTCTCCATTAGTGATTGTAAATGCATATATTCCAAAGTCATTCTCAATATGATAGCTTCCATTGGTGAAGGAATTACTTTCAAATGTACCACTAGCATAACTTCCATCAGAATATGTGTAAACTCCTGTTCCTGACATTTTATCTGCAGACCAGTCTCCATCATACTTATCGCCAGATATCCATTCATATACACCTTGGCCATTTCTATATCCATCATTAAATGAACCAGTATAAATATCTCCACTTATAAATTTCATGGTACCAGTACCACTCAAATTTGTTGCATCACATGTACCTGTATATATAGAACCATCACTATAATTTATTATTGCATTATCAATAACTCCATCTTTATATATTAAATTATAACTTCCTGTGTTATTTCTATATGTGCAAGAGCCCTCATAGAACAAATTTTTCTGAAAGGTTCCTGAATAAACCACTCCATCAGTAGTAGTATATTTCCCCTGTCCCCACATCTGATCTTCTTTCCATTCACCTTCATATACTGTACCATCATCCCAAGTAAAAGTTCCTTGTCCACTCTTCTGAGAATTATTGAAAGCTCCTTGATATGTACCCTCAATAGGTACTTTTAAAGTTCCATCTCCATTAAACTGATTATTATTCCAATATCCATTGTACTCAGTTCCTGATCTATAGGAAAACTTACCTTTGCCCATAAAATAACCAAAATCAGTAGCTCCCTCATATATCCCCTCTGTAAGCTGTATTTGTCCAAAACTTCTGATTTCATATTCTCGAAGCACTCTGTTATATAAATCATTATCAGAAAACTTGTATAGAAAGCTTTCTGCAACAACCAACTCCAATATCATCAAGGCTAAAATCCCAAATGCTACAAACTTTCTTCTTTTTTTATAGGCTACCTGATACTCTTCTTCTGGGGAAGATAATTCAACAATAACATCTCCTTGCTCTAATTGTTTTATACTTTCTTCAGCCTGTGAGGTTTTTGATTTAAAAACTCCTGACATCTTAATCACTCCATGAATTTAATATTTTCATAGTTTTTTCTTCGTTCTCATAAAATTTTGAAAATAAATAATCTAATATTCCTGAATACACACTACATCTATATCCTCGAGGATGCTTCTCTATTACATCTCCATTCATTGCGTAATTTACCACTGGACAAGTTCCACAGTAAGGTTGATACACGCAATCACAACAGCTTGGTATTGTTTCTAATATACTTGCTGCACAAACTGTTTTACACACACCATTTTTAATTAAATCCGTATACTGGCTTTTATATACATTACCTAAACAAAATGTACTTTTTCCCATTTCATGAAGCATTCTACCCTCGTCACAAGTAAAAATATTTCCGTCAGCATAATATGCTAACTGACCAACGCCAGCTCCACATGGTGATCTAATCTCCATGTAGTTCATAAAATCACCTTGTATCCTCTTAAGAAGAATTGTAGCATGATCTTCTTTAATAAAATGTCCCATCTTGTTAATTTCTATTAACTCCTCTAAAGCCTCTTTATAGAAGTCTACAAATTCTTCTGAGGAATATCCTATCTCATCCCAATACACTGCTGCTTTTCCCAATGGTGTCAAAGGTCTTATAAAAATACTGTCAAAGCCCAAATCAGCATATGTATGAACTATCTCTTTCGGATATTTCAAAGAAAATCTTGTGGTTGTCTGAATTGCACCAACATGAAGTCCTGCCTTCCGAATTTTTTCTATCGATTTAAGTACTGATGAAAATGTCCCTGTTCCATTTGCAAATACTCGATTATTATTGTGAACGATATCATTTCCATCAATAGATGTGGATAACCCAAATTTATATTCAGCAAAAAAATCCAACATTTCATCTGTAAGTAATGTAAGATTGGTTACTACAGTATAAGCGACTTCATGGCATCCTTTATGTTCCTCTGCATACTCTACAATATGTTTGATAATTTCAAAATTAAGTAATGGCTCTCCACCTTGAAACTCAAAACTAAGTGAATGTTCTGGTGATTGTAAAGCAATATCTACTGCTTGTTCAGCCATTTTCTTATCCATAACTAAATGAGAGCATTCAACTCCATTATTCGCCTGACAATACACACAACTCATATTACATAAGGTAGTCACAACAAAAATGTGTAAAGCCGTTGCCGTATTTACATGCCTTTTTATCTCCCTTAGAGGATATTTGTTCTTCAGTGAATATTCTAAATCTGATTCATCATATATCATATTTTTTTCTATAAGCATCTTTGCCAACTCAGATTCCATATCTATCTTTTTTGAAATTATTTTTTTGAAATCATCTTTACTAACAAAAGCATATTTTCCAAAATCATTAGTCATTAGAATCTGCTCATTAAAATGCTTAAAATTAAAATAATTCAGTTTCATATAATCGCCTTCAGCTCCTCTTTCTCCATTAGAAGTGTTCCTGCAAATATACCTCCACATGAATTCTTCATCTTACAAATATCACATTGCTTAGAGTATCTTACTTTCTCTGGAGAAATACTTTTTTCACACAATGTCCAAAATTTCTTTTCTACAGTGCAAAGTGGAAAATTATATAATTTTACATCTATTCCATGCTCAATCAACACTATAATACCTTTTTGAATTTTTCTGGCAGCTTCTCTATATGGAATCCATACCTTATCTCTATTTATATATGCACTTCCTGTCATCTCCATAGCCATAATGCTTACATATGATATTTCAGACATTTCATTTACAATAAGCCATGCAATATTCTCAATATCATTTGCATTCAGATTGCTGACAACAATTCGAAGTTCTACAGGTATTCCTAATCTTAATATTTTTTTTATTCCAGTTACTGTCTGAAGAAAACTATTATTTGTTTGAGTTATAAAATCATGAATATCTGGCTTTGATCCGTGTATAGGAATTCCCATAATGCTATCTTCTGGAATACAATCTCTTAATTTCTTGGCATATGCATCAACAGCAAAAATCCGTCCATTGCTTAAAAATAAAAACTCTGTACTTTTAAATTTATCTCTCAAGAAAGATATAAAAGGGAAAATTTCTTTTCCCATCATAAATGGTTCACCCCCCGTTATTGTTAAATGAGGCGTATCATTTGGAATATGTTTTGCTATCTCAATAAGATTTTCAACACTAGTATCCCTTCCATTTTTACGGGATACATCCGATGATGGACACATTATGCAATTTGAATTGCATTTCCCTGTGATAAAAAAGTAATTATCTATTGAACTGTCATTATAGTATTCCGATAGTTTTCCGTTTTCCCCTAACTCATATACATCATAATTATTTCCCTGCTGAAGTTTTTCTATTATCTGCTTGTCTCTAGAAAGAATTATGTTGTCAGGATATAAGGTAATACAATCCTCCGAAACATAAATGACATCTAATTCTTTTTTTGCAAGTCATCCCTCACATCTTCCTCAAATGCTAAGGACACCACCCTATATTTTCCTTTATATTCTTTAATCCTAACAATCATTTAACAACACTCCATATTATGAAATAGCTGACAAAACCAAGGAATATAAATACTGCAAATGGTATTTTTCTTACAATGGTCAAGCTGCTAATCTTTTTACTTTCAGCCCATCTTTTAATGCTATGGATTTCATCCAACGTAATCCTACTTCGTAAGTCTTCTGATGAAATTCCAGGTAATCCTCTGACTCTTGAACCTTGCATCAACGTAGAGGAAAATGTTGATAAAATCATTCCCTTTTTTAATTCAGAAATCTGAACATCCTCATATAAACTTGTTTTTATAGTCATTTGACATATTAGAAGAATTATCACAAGGATATAATTCTCTGGGTTAAAGGAAAATGGAATCACTCCTATAAACAGTCCTGAAAATAGCTCCAATATAAAGCCTCCAAGAATTATATACCATTTTCTAAGGAATTCATATTTCCCAATTACCCAAGCTATTCCCATGCATAAAGTTCTAATTATCCAAGGATTAATATCTATATTCACATTATGTAGATATATAACTATCACATTAATGGCACTTATGTATATTGTTGCAGAAATAAATGATTTCAAAAATGACAGAATATATCTCTTTACATATTCCTTTGTCATCTTATTTTCACCACGAATCAATCTGTATATCGATGAGACAAGTAAATATATATATCCATAAAGAATTGCAATTCCAATTGCAAAAAGAAGAGTTATTGTACTATCTCCGTAAATCAGATAGTAATTTGCAGGATATAGAAATGCCATAACCAAAACTAGCTTACAATCTCCCCCGGCAAATGAATGAGAATAGAACAATATCAAACTTATTATTGCAACCATCACAAAATTTATCAAAAAAGGTATTATCAAATCTCTTGCATAATACCCATAATAAACCATTCCAAGTATTACAGCGGCAAATGTAAAAATTGCAAGGACCTTGTTATAGATTCGCCCTTCTTTAAAATCACTCCTTGATGCAATAATTCCTAAAAGGACAAATAAAATTCCATATATCACTTCTATACTTTTCATATTCATTCATTTTCTACATTAATTAAATAGTTTTCAAATTCTTTCATTGTTATATCGCTATCATACCTGCATCTGTGAAAAATTAATTCAACTCGGTCAGGTTTTTTCTTAATTTTTATTTTGGCGTAATCTTTGTAAATTTTACATACCTTCTCTATATTGTCCAAGGAATAAACATCTGTACTAAGTTGTAACTTACTCATCTTTTAAAAACCAATCCTTCAAAATCTCATCCTCTGTGAATTCATCAGTTGATAAATCATTTATCTCTTCATATTCTTCCGAGGCAACAACACTGGTGGCAACTGCTCTTGCAAGCATTAGTTCTCTTATATTTTTCGTCTGCATATATACTTCATGCCTTACACTTTGAGCAAGCATTTCATTCTGAAAATCATCTTCTGATATTTCATTTTCATTATCCTTTAAATTAAGAGTTACATAATAGTAACGACCATCTGCATCTAAATGTATATAAGCATTATCTGTAAAATTATATGCTGCTTTAATCAAAGCAACTTTTGAATATAATTCCCTGTTAAACTTCATCTGCTTCATTGCCAGATCACCCCATTATTCTTTTATACTATTATCCTTAGACCTGTTACGCCTGTTAACATAATAGCCAGTTGTTATCCTGTTATCTATTGGTTTATTGTGATAAATTGGTATAGGCCATACTCTTCCAAACCTTGTAACTCCTTCTAGGCACATAATCTGTACAGTCCTAGGTTTTGCTCTCAATTTTTCTGGAATTTCTTTAACTATCGTATATATTTAAATCATTTTTCATACAAAATAACTATTAAAATTCCTCTCTTATATTATATTATTATATAGGAAAAATATCAAATTTTGCACTACAACAATTTCTTATAATTTTTTATATACAATTATATTGTTCACTGATTTCATTCTCTGCTTTACTACAACTGCACATCCCCAAAACAATTCCAATAACAGGAAAGAACAGAACACTATTAAAATAAAAATATCTAAAACTAGGACCACTTAGTAAGCACATAGTTAATAAATCATATGCAATAATAGGAGTTATAAAAAGAATACTTTTATATTTCCTTTTTACAAATGCAATCCAATTCAACAGTATAAATATTACTATTTCAAATCCAATATTCCAGAAAATCGCTGAACTTAATATATTGTTTTGTGATTCTTCTATTGACTGTTCAATATTATAAAATATTTTAAATTTTGCCTCTTCTATTCCATACTCATTGTCCTCAATATAAACCCATGGACTCCAATAAGAAGGCCCTATAATTTGCCAGACCATCCTGGTATTTTCACGTATGGATTCATATGATGTTTGAGGGCAGCTAATAACAGTTTCATATGTCAAAGCTATTATCTCTGCCAAGCTATTATCCTTTAATAATTCTATTCCACCAAACTCCCACTTACAGGAGTCCCATTCTCCTACAAAATATAATCTTTTCCATTCACTATATGGAGCAATTTCTTCCAAAAAATCCTTCACATCAAGTGGAGTATTCTCATAATCATTTACATATGCATTAGCCATAATTGCCATAGGAACACCAACCATTTCACCAACCATATTACTATGTTGTTCCACTTTAAAAGTGGAAAATAAAACACCTTCTATAAGCATTAAAAGTAAACCGAAAATTATAATAACTGATATGAAATACTTATAATATTTTCTATAAGTAATTATTCCAATAATAACTACTGGTACTGATAAAAAAACCGCATTATGTCTAATTAATGATAACGCTGTAAATGCTAACACCAATAATAACATATTTGCTATCCTAGTTATCCACTTTCCTTTACTAAGATAAATTTTATATATCATAAGCCAAATCCAAATTATCACAATTGAAAAGGGAACGTCTTTTATCAAACAAACATTATTCATTCCGATTGCCGGATTAATTGCAACCACAATTGAAGAAATAATTATAAACCATTTATTAATACCATTTTTATAAAGTTCCCTAAAGAAATAAGCTAGTGAAAATGAAAATACTACTAATTGTACAAAAATACAAAAGTCTAAACTATCACTAAACTGGCTTAAAATCCAATAGAAAAGTGTTGTTAATACTGGATGCCAATTATTTAATTGTTGCTTTCCATGAATCTGATCCCACTGTCCCAAAGCATCCAAATTAAATCCCCCAGGATAATATGCCAACCAATATATAATTTGTCCAATAAGTATTATCACAAAAGATATTATAAATACATCCAATCCATTTTTATTATGCTTCCTAAGAATTCCTATGCTAATACCCTCTATTTTTTCATATAGAACACCAAGCAAGATTAAAACTAAAACACAGAATATCGGTATAAGCCACAAAAATTCTGGACTATCCCATATATGTAGGTAAATCATTGTTCCCAAAATCAAAGTTTCTATAATAAATATAGTAAGAAAATATTTGTCTTTAATTATCAGATTATTTTTCAATATATTCTTTATCCTGACTAACAAACCATATCTTATCCTTTCCTATACCATTTCTTTTAATCACATCAAATGCATAAAATGAGCTCTCCATTACTTGATCCATATTGCCATAAATATGTCGACCATTACGCCCTACGCAATAAAGTCCATCTATTTTATCAATCCAGCTTCTAACTTTTTCAATATCTTTATATCCTGAATCATATATGGGATATGCCTTACTAACTCTATTAATCATATAGTCTTCTATAATTACATCACTTGATACAATCTTACATATTTTCATTTCAGTAATTGCTAGTTCAATCAACTCCTTATCTGTCTGGTTCCAAAAATTCTCACCTTCATTGCAATAATACTCAACTTGCAGTAATAATCCATCTTCTCTTTTAGTAGCACATTCTGACCAATTGTTTAATATCTGCAATCTTCCAGCCTTTACTGTCTTTTCTTGTATATAAATCCAACAGTCATCTATACGTTGATTTAGGCAAATACCTGCATATTCATATTTCATAAAAAAAGAAACCGTAACCATATCTCGGTAATTAAGTTTATTAGCTATCTTCCTTATACTCTCTGGACTATTATTGATTACATTGACCAAATCTTTTAGTGGCATTGTTGAAATAACTAAATCAGCATATTCATAATTCATTTCTCCATCTTTAATAAATCTAATTTTTTTAGGAGCATTCTCATGGTAAATGATTTCCATAACATCAGCATTATACTCTATGTAGCCCCCTTCTTTTATACACAGGTTACATAATATTTCCCATACCTGTCCAGATCCTAGTGTTGGATAATTAAAGGAACGAATCATAGACTTCTCTGATTCTCTATCCTGAAAGAAAAGGTCTTTAATAATTGATTTCATAGATAAGCTCTGAATTCGTTGGCTTCCCCAATCAGGCAGTAATGTTGAGGCAGGAACACCCCATAATTTTTTTGTATAATCTCTAAAGAACATAGAATATAGTTTTTTCCCAAACCTATTTATAAAAAAATCTTCAAGAGATTCTTCTTTTATCTTATGAAACAAAGAATATATGTAACTAGCAAATACTAATATGCCACTTCTAATGCCAATGCAACTTATTAATTGCTTATCTATTTTTAAAGGATAAGGGATGGCTTTATTATCAAATAGTATATGCGACTTTCTTTTCTTTACAAGCATCATATTATGTTCTATTGGTAATACTTCATTCCACAGCTTTTGGACTCTATCATTTTTTGTAAAATAACGATGTCCTCCTATATCAACTCTATTTCCATTAAAGATTATACTTTTTGATAACCCACCAACAGATGACTCTTTTTCAATTATTTTCACTTCATATTCTTTACTTTTTAATAGTTGATACGCAATTGTCAAGCCTGCTGGTCCTGCCCCTATAACAATCACTTTTTTCACTTTTCCACATCTCCCCAAAATATATTTATTTCTATATTTCATTTACTAGCTAAGCAGAATTGGTCAACGAGTCAGAGCCATAGGAATATACCGTATTCCATCTTCTTCTTGAACCTTGTCTGTAGCAACAAAACCCAACTTTCTATATATATCCACAGCATATATGGATGAATTCACCGTTATGATTTTTGAATTATTATTGTTCATGCATTCTTGAAATAACTTCCTCCCCACTCCCTGCCTGTGATATTGTCCATCCACAAAGAATAATGCAATATGGGTTTTATTTTCTCTTGTTGCTATAACTCCTATGAGTTTGTTTCCATCATATGCACTATATACATCTAACATATCCTGATACACTTTTGAATGAATAGCTTGATAGAAAGCACGCTTTCCCTTTTCTGGGTACTCTATCGCCTCATACTTAAGAAATACATCCCATACAAGTGGAAGTATGCTTTCAAATTCCTCTCTTTTAAGATGTTTTATTATCATAATTAATCTCCATAAATTGTTATTTATTTAATTATACCACTTATAAATAAAAATATGGATGATGAAAACTAGAAAACAAAAAAGCCCGTAAAAACGGGCTTTTCCAATTTAATATACTATTCAAATTCTATAGTTGCTGGTGGTTTTCCTGTGCAATCATAAAACACTCTATTTACACCTTTGACTTCATTTACTATTCTAGTTGTTACTTTTCCAAGTACTTCCCAAGGAAGATCAGCTGATTCTGCTGTCATGAAATCACTTGTAGTTACAGCTCTAAGTGCTACTGCATAATCATAAGTTCTTTCATCTCCCATTACACCTACTGATCTCATGTTAGTAAGTGCTGCAAAGTATTGACCTATTTCTTTATCAATACCAGCCTTTGCAATTTCTTCTCTATAAATTGCATCTGCTTCTTGTACTATCTTAACTTTTTCTGCTGTTACTTCTCCAATTATACGTATTCCAAGACCTGGACCTGGGAATGGTTGTCTAAACACTAATTTTTCAGGTATTCCAAGTTCTAATCCTGCCTTACGTACTTCATCCTTAAATAATAGTCTTAATGGTTCTATTATTTCTTTAAAATCAACATAGTCTGGAAGTCCTCCAACATTATGATGTGATTTTATAACTGCTGATTTTCCAAGACCACTTTCAATTACATCTGGATAAATAGTTCCTTGTACCAAGAAATCTACAGTTCCGATTTTCTTAGCTTCTTCTTCAAATACTCTAATAAACTCTTCACCAATTATTTTTCTCTTTTCTTCTGGTTCTTCTATACCTTTTAATTTTTCATAGAATCTTTCTTGAGCATTTACTCTAATAAAGTTTAAGTCATATTGTCCATTTGGTCCAAATACTTCTTCAACTTCATCCCCTTCATTTTTACGAAGTAGGCCATGATCAACAAATACACATGTTAATTGGCTTCCAACTGCCTTTGAAAGTAATACTGCTGCAACTGATGAATCAACACCACCTGATAATGCACATAATACCTTGCCATTACCAACCTTCTTACGAACTTCTTCAATTGTCTTTTCAACAAATGAGTCCATTTTCCAATCTCCAGAGCATTTACAAACATTATATAAGAAGTTTGATATCATCTTAGTTCCTTCTTGTGTATGCATAACTTCTGGATGATATTGAACTGCATAAAGATTTTTTTCTTCATTTTCCATAGCAGCCACTGGACATACTGGCGTATTAGCTATTACTTTAAAGCCTTCTGGTGCTTTTTCTATGTAATCTGTATGACTCATCCAACAAATTGTAGATGGTGATACACCTTCAAATAACTTAGAATCTACATTTATGTCTACTTTAGTTTTACCATATTCACTTACTGGAGCAGTTGCAACCTTTCCACCAAGCATATGAGCCATTAATTGTGAACCATAGCATATTCCAAGGATAGGAATTCCAGCTTCAAATAATGATTTTTCACATAAAGGAGAATCCTCACCATAAACACTATTAGGTCCACCAGTAAATATTATTCCCTTTGGATTCATTTCCTTTATTTCATCAACACTTAAAGTATGTGGGTGAACTTCACAATAAACTCCACACTCTCTAACTCTTCTAGCAATTAATTGATTATATTGACCACCAAAGTCAATAACTAAAACTAACTCTTTTTTCATAGGTTACCTCCAACCCAAATTCTATTTATTATCTACTTTATTGTAACACTTATTAATATGAAATGAAAAAATGAAAGAATTAAAAGAATGAAAAAATTATTGTAATTATTCAGCTATGCTGAATAATAAAATATAAAATCTTTATGTATTCATTAACTAAGCTTGCTTAGTTATTTCCTTAATTTTTCATTCTACATTTTACATTCTTCATTACTATAGTAAATAACCCTAGTTATTTACTATAGTTTGGTGCTTCTTTAGTTATGTTTACATCATGTGGATGACTTTCTCTTATTCCTGATGCAGTTTGAACTACGAATTTAGCATTTTTATATAGGTCATCTAAATTAGGTGCTCCTAAATATCCCATTCCTGATCTAATTCCACCTAATAATTGATATATAGTATCTGATAGGTATCCTCTATATGCAACTCTTCCTTCAACACCTTCTGGTACAAATTTCTTAGTTCCATTTTGGAAGTATCTATCACTTGATCCCTTTTCCATAGCTCCAAGAGAACCCATTCCTCTATATACTTTATATCTTCTTCCTTCATATATTTCTGTTTCTCCTGGTGCTTCATCACAACCTGCAAACATTGAACCCATCATAGCAGCAGATGCTCCAGCAGCTAAAGCTTTAACTATATCTCCTGAATATTTTAAACCACCGTCTGCAATTACTGGAACTCCATATTTTCTTCCTTCTTCAGCACAATCCATAACTGCTGTTAATTGTGGGACACCTACTCCTGCAACTATTCTAGTTGTACAAATTGATCCAGGTCCTATACCAACCTTAACACAATCTGCACCAGCTTCTATTAAATCTCTAGTTGCTTCTGCAGTTGCAATATTACCTGCTATTATTTGAAGTTCTGGATACTTAGCTTTTATAGTTCTAACTGCATCCATAACTCCCTTTGAATGACCATGAGCAGTATCTAATGTAATAACATCTACATTAGCCTTAACTAAGGCATCTACTCTTTCCATCATATCCTTAGTAATTCCAACTGATGCTCCACATAATAATCTTCCTTTAGAATCCTTTGCTGCATTTGGATATGCCTTTACTTTTTCTATATCTTTAATAGTTATTAATCCCTTTAAGTTATTTTCATCATCTACTAATGGTAACTTTTCTATTTTATGTTTCTTTAATATTTCAAGGGCTTCTTGTAAAGTTGTTCCTTCATGTGATGTAATAAGCGGACTCTTAGTCATAACTTCTGAAATTGGTCTATCAAAATCTGTTTCAAAAACTATGTCTCTATTAGTTATTATTCCAACTAGCTTAGTTCCTTTTGTTATAGGCACACCTGAAATTCTATATTGAGCCATAAGTTCTTGAGCATCTCTTATTATATGATCTTCTGATAAGAATATTGGATCTGTAATAACTCCATTTTCTTGTCTCTTAACTTTGTCAACTTCTTTTGCTTGTTCTGCTATAGTCATGTTTTTGTGAATAATTCCGATTCCACCTTCTCTAGCCATAGCAATTGCCATTTTTGATTCTGTTACTGTATCCATACTTGCACTCATTAAAGGAATATTTAATGTTATTTTCTTTGTTAATTTAGTTTTTAAGCTAACTTCATTAGGTAAAACCTCAGATTTATTTGGTACTAATAATACGTCATCAAAAGTATAAGCAGTTTTAATAATTGTTGCCATAGTTTTTCCCCCTAAAATAAATTTTTTCTTTCATTTTTAAAGTAATATGAAATATTTTATTCTTTTAAATTTCTATTTTTATGTACAAAAAAAGACATACTAATCTTCTAAGTGAAGTTAATATGCCTAAAAATCTATATAACAAATATAGATTTAGTATATCAAAATCACTCATAGTCGGAAATTTAAGGTTTCCGGTAGATACTCTCTGCCATATTCAGAGGATATACGAGTAAACTTTCTGTTCTTTTTCTAAATTTATAGATATTATATATCTCTACTATGTTATTGTCAACAAGTTTGCAATTTACATTTCAATTATTTTATTTTTTGGAGAATAATTACCCAATATCACTAAATTTTTAGACTAATATTGAATTATTATAAACCTATGTCTAACCCCTAAGGAGTTTGTATATATGTATTTTCTTTTAATATAATTATAATAATTTATTACCATATTATTTAAATAATTTATTTATATCCTTATAAAATGAATAGTTTGAAAATAAAAATCCACCGGCCTAGCCGGTGGTTTTGCATTTTCGGGCATAGCCCTTTTTTACTA
>Ga0129315_1000688_pt1 | contig 22259 bp, 19 predicted proteins | sample Cm827metagenome_FD_94432 | JGI IMG/M metagenome (GOLD analysis project Ga0129315, IMG submission 94432) | Eastern black-and-white colobus group fecal microbial communities from Wisconsin, USA - Cm827 metagenome | ecosystem: Host-associated > Mammals > Digestive system > Large intestine > Fecal...
CCTAATAAGCATCACAAAGGCATTACAAATATAGAAAATAAATTTGACAAAAAAAAAGAGTTCCGGACGAACTCTATCAAATATTTTTAACTTTTTTCGGATTTTAAAGTGTCAAACTACCGATCGTGATTTTTTTTGCTTTATCAAGAAAAGGTTTTACTTTTGCACTGTTATTAACAGAGTTGTTAAACAATATGGTTAATTACCTTAACGATTAAAAATCAACAACATCCATCTTATGCAGAAGAAAGAAAACAAGGAAAATGAGATATTGGAAGCAGAGGAAAAGCTGTTTGCGGAGAAAGGTTTCAAGGGGGCGACGACAACATTGATCGCTGCCGAGGCAGGTGTCACGCACGCCATGCTGCATTATTATTTCAGGACCAAGGACCAGATTTTCCTGAAGGTGCTGGACACTTATACTGAAGAAATAAGACAGAGCCTGAAGTCGATAATGGTATCCGAAATCAATGATACTGATTTCATGAGAAAAGTGATCGAGATATCTTTCGATTTCTTCAATGAGCACAGCGGACAGATGTCCCTTTTCTTCGAGGTGTGCAAGGAAAGGCCCGAACTGATAAAAGATTATGTGGACAAATTGGGAAAACACATTGACCCGATTATCCGGTCACATCAGGAAAAGGTAAGCAAGGCCGTGGCTGGCGGGCAGATAAAGAAGATTACGTTCATTGACCTGATAATAGACATAATCAGTGTCTGCGCGATAACTCCGTTTCTAAGTCCTCTGCTGAACAATGTCCTGGAACTGAGCGAAGAACAGAAGAAGGTGTTCATGGAGGCACGCAAACACGAGGCCGTGGAACTGATTGCCAACCGATTGACAGGAAAACAACAATAATAAGGAGCTTTAATTATGAAACCGTTGAAATGTGCATTGACCACGCTCGCCGTGTTTATCAGCATAAACGCGGGGGCACAGATAACGCTTGACGAATGCATAGAAAATGCGTTCAGCAACTATCCTCAGATCAAGGAAAAGGAACTGATACAGGCAAGCGAGAGGTTCGACCTGAAGAACGCTTCACTCGCATGGGTGCCTCAACTTAGTATCTCTGCCAAAGCCACTTGGCAGTCAGAAGTCGTGGAAATGCCTTTTTCAATGCCGGGAATGGATTTCAATATTCCTCACGACCAGTACGGGATAACAGCGGACATCACCCAGCAAATATGGGACGGAGGAGCGGCATCAGCCAAGACTCTGCAGGCCAAGACCGGAGCGGAAGTCAAGCGCAAACAGCTGGAAGTAAACATGTACACTATCCGGTCCAAAGTGCAGAGCGTATATTTGGGAATCATACTCATTGACAAGCAGCTTAAACTCAATGCAATACTCGAAGAGGACCTGAACCGCAGCCTCAACGAGGTCAGGACTCTTGTGGAAGGCGGAATAAAATGGGAATCGGACATTGACCAGATCAGGGTAAACATTCTCTCCTGCGAACAGCAGAAGACAGGGCTGCAGACGGACAGAGCGGCATATGTAAGAATGCTCAGCCTGCTTACGGGACAGGACTTGACAGGCCAGAAATTTGTCGAGCCGCAGATCGAGGCCACCTCATCCATGGAAATCAAGAGACCGGAACTAAACCTGTATGACGCTCAGATTCAGCAGGTTGCCGCACAGAGGAAACAACTTGACGCATCACTCTGGCCTCGCTTCAACTTCACTGTCCAGGCCGGCTACGGCAGACCGAGCCTCAACATGTTGTCCGGGGAGTTCAACCCTTACGTCATCGCAGGCATCAAGATGCAGTGGAATCTTGGTTCGCTCTACACCTTCAAGAATGACAGGCGCAAGACCGAACTGGACCGCAGCAAACTGGACTACGCTCGTGAGTCATTCATCTTGAACACTTCCGTGGAGGCCATCCAGAAGCAGAGCCAGGTCAAAAAGGACATTGACATCCTTCAGAAGGATGAGGAAATCGTGAAACTGCGCAAGAGCATCCGCGAGACCGGTGAGAACCAATATAAAGAAGGCGTTCTGAAGATGAACGACTATCTTTCGCTTCTGGACGAGGAGTTCAAGGCGCGTTTGAACAATGACATCCACAAGGTTCAGTACATTATGGATGTCCTCGACCGCAACTACACATTGGGAAAATAAACATTGACAATATGAAAAAAGCATTATTGATAGCAGGGCTCGTGGCAGCCGCGACAGCCTGCAACAGAAATATCGAATTCGACGCATGCGGACAGATCGACGCGACCACAGTCATCATTTCAGCCGAGAGCAACGGCAAACTCCTTTCATTGACACCGGAAGAAGGAAGCACAGTGGAGGCCGGACAGGTTTTGGGCGTCATTGACTCTGTCCAGACGTATCTTCAGGTCCAGGAACTCAAGCAGAGGATAGAGGGAGCGTATTCGAAGAAAATCGACATCAAGAAGCAGAACGAGCCTAACCGGAGCCAGATGCAAAGTCTGGAGAATGACCTTGCCAGATACAGCAAACTGCTGGCCAACAATGCGGCCACAGGCAAGCAGGTCGATGACATAAAGGACAAGATCGCGCTTCTGAAGGCGCAGATGGATGCCCAGACACAGAGCTGGGAGAGGAACAACACGTCCGTGGAATCTGAGATCCGCAGCACAGGAATCCAGCTTGAGCAGAAGAAAGACCAGCTGGCAAAATGCAAAATCACATCTCCTATATCTGGCACGGTGCTTACACGTTATGCCGAGGCAGGTGAAAATGTCACTGCCGGAAAGCCGGTCTTCAAGGTGGCGGATATGGGCAGCACTTATGTACGTGCATATTTCAGTACTGCCCAGCTCGCGGGCCTAAAAATCGGAGACAAGGTTACGGTCATTCCTGACGACGGAAGCAAGGAGCCTGCAAGACTGGAAGGCCGGATCATCTGGATTTCCGAACAGGCCGAGTTCACGCCGAAGAATATCCAGACACGTGACGAGCGCGCGGATATGGTCTATGCAGTAAAGATTGCAGTACCAAATGACGGCAGCCTCAGGCTCGGAATGTATGCTTATGTGAAGAAATAGATTATGGACAACGACATTGCCATAAGGGTCAGCAAGATATGCAAGACCTACAAGAACATAACCGCCCTCAAGGACATTGACCTGAATATCCGCAAGGGCGAGCTCTTCGGGCTCATCGGGCCGGACGGGGCAGGAAAGACGAGTCTTTTCCGTATCCTGACGACGCTCTCGCTGCCGGATTCGGGCGAGGCTTCTGTAGAGGGGAAGGATGTCGTCCGCGACTACGGGGCGATCAGAAGCAGCATCGGCTATATGCCCGGACATTTCGCGCTCTACCCGGACTTGAGCGTGGAGGAGAATCTGAATTTCTATGCCACGATTTTCGGTACGACAGTGGCGGAGAACTATAGTACGATTGAGAAAATATATTCCCAGATAGAGATGTTCAACAAGCGCCGCGCATCCGCTCTGTCCGGCGGTATGAAACAGAAACTTGCGCTCTGCTGCGCTCTGGTGCACAAGCCTGAGGTCCTGTTTCTGGACGAGCCGACTACAGGTGTGGATGCAGTGAGCCGAAAAGAGTTCTGGGAAATGCTGAAGCGCATCAAGGAAAGCGGCGTGACGATTATGGTTTCCACACCGTATATGGACGAAGCGAGCCTATGCGACAGGATAGCATTGATTCTGAACGGAAAGATTATCGACCAGGGCACACCTCAGGAGATAGTTTCCAGATACCCTGGTCCGCTCTATGCCGCTACCGGGAGCAATATGTTTCAGATACTGAACACGTTACGAGGCATTAAAGGTGTCATCGGATGTAATTCTTTCGGATGCGAATGCCACATTTCCGTAGAGCAGGACGGCCCTGACGAGCACCAGCTCGCATCCATACTTGAGGCTTCCGGTATCGAAGGCTGTCAGGTCAAGAGAATAAAACCGGGAATAGAGGACTGTTTCATAAGACTTTCATAATCATGGACAAAGACATCAAATCAATAGAAGTTCGTGACCTGGTCAAGAAATTCGGTGATTTCACTGCTGTCAATGACATTTCCTTCCATGTCTTCAAGGGTGAGATTTTCGGGTTTCTCGGCGCAAACGGAGCAGGAAAGACTACCGCAATGAGAATTCTCTGCGGCCAGAGCCATCCTACTTCCGGCGAGGGTTCGGTCGCAGGCTTCAGTATTGTCAATGAACAGGAAAAGATCAAGAAGCATATCGGTTACATGAGCCAGAAATTCTCATTGTACCCGGACTTGAAAGTATGGGAGAACATCGAGCTGTTCGGCGGCATCTACGGCCTGTCAGACAAGCAGATAGCAGAGAAGACAGAGTCAATGCTTAAGGCCCTAGACATGGAGAAGGCGAAGGACATGTACGTGAGCGACATTCCTCTGGGCTGGAAACAGAAACTTGCCTTCAGTATCGCTATGGTGCACGATCCGGAGATCGTGTTCCTGGACGAGCCTACAGGCGGTGTGGACCCGGTCACGCGGCGCAGCTTCTGGGAACTGATCTACAAGGCGGCGTCCACTGGTGTCACGGTTTTCGTCACCACGCACTATATGGACGAGGCCGAGTATTGCGACAGAGTGTCAGTGATGGTGGACGGAAGAATAGAGGCGCTGGGCTCACCTGCTGAACTCAAGGGCCGGTATGAGGCAAAAGACATGGACGAAGTATTCACCAAAATAGCCGGAAGAAGATGAAAGAGATATTTGCATTCATACAAAAGGCGTTCCGGCACATTTTCCGGGACAGACGTACGACATTGATTGTGCTGGTGATGCCTATCGTGCAGATTATCCTGTTCGGATTCGCGATAAGCACCGAGGTGCACAATGCTGTGGTGGACGTCGTCGGAGACCCTGGCGATCCTGTCGTGCGCAACATAATCGACCGCATTGACAACAACAAGTATCTGAGCATCGGCGAGTTCCACAATTCACCCTCCGAAGCCGAGGTGCGGATCAGGAAAGGAAAGGCGAAGGCGTTCCTGTGCTTCGAAAGTGACTTCGACAAGAAGTTCTCATCCCAGGGCAAGGCTGTCATACAGATAGTCAGCGACGGCTCCGACCCGAACTCCGCACAGATCGTGATGAACTACATAAAAGGCGTGCTGCAGAGCAGCCAGGTGGAATTTTCCGAGAGGATGTTCGGAGTCGGGACCACATCCATGAGACCTAATGTGCAGCTGATGTACAACCCGGCCATGAACTCGTCCTACAACTTCGTCCCTGGCGTCATGGGCCTGATACTCATGCTGATATGCTCTATGATGACCGCAGTGTCCATCGTTGAGGAAAAGGAAATGGGGACAATGGAGCTCGTGCTCGTCTCCCCTGTCAAGCCTTTCTGGATAATACTGTCGAAACTTATCCCTTACCTGTTCCTGTCGCTCATCAATTTCGTGAGCGTACTGCTGCTGGCACATTATGTAATGGAAGTGCCGATACGTGGCAGCCTGACTCTGCTGTCATTCTCAGCCCTCATATTCGTCGGTTCTTCCCTTGGACTCGGACTGCTGGTATCTGTGATTTCCAAGACCCAGCAGACAGCGATGCTTCTCTGCGGTATGGGACTGACAATGCCGACAATGCTGCTTTCAGGAATCATTTTCCCTTGCGAGAGCATGCCAGTGGCACTTCAGGTGCTTTCAGATTTCATCCCGGCCAAATGGTTCATCATCATTGTGAAGAAGATCATGATACAGGGTGTCGGACTGCAGGAGATAGCCAAAGAGCTGACGGTTCTGTCAGGAATGGCAGTATTCCTCCTGTGGGTAAGCGTCAAGAACTTTAAAACCAGACTGTAATATGTGGAAATATCTGTTAAAGAAAGAATTCAAGCAGTTACTGAGAGATCCCGGAATGCCACGTATAGTAATGGTTTTTCCGCTTCTGATAATATTTGTCTTCCCGTTCGCCGCCAATATGGAGGTCCGCAACATAAAACTCGCGGTAGTGGACAATGACCGGTCAGACCAGTCCCAGCTGCTTACCGAAAAATGCGCGTCGTCCGGTTACTTCGAGCTGCTGGACCTGGCTTCTTCACCGGAAGAGGCTCAACGCCTTATGGACAAGGGCGGCACCGATGCCATCCTGACGATAAATTCCGGATTCGCGCAATATCTCAAGACCGGTACAGACAAGAGCGACCCGCTTCCGGTAGGTATAAAGGTCAATACCGTAAACGGCACGAGAGGCAATATCGGAGCGCAGTACCTCAACGCCTGCGTGAGCGGTTTCCTGGCATCCGCCTCAGGAATCCCTGCCGCATCGGGAGGACAGTTCGAGATACACGAGACATACATGTACAACCAGCATCTTGACTACAAGGCATTTATGATACCGGCGCTGATAGTGATCGCCGTCACCATGATGTGCGGTTTCCGGCCTGCACTTAACATCGTTTCCGAGAAGGAGAGAGGTACCATAGAGCAAATCAACGTAACGCCTGTGCGCAAGACCACCTTCATCGTCTGCAAAATGGTCCCGTACGTTGCCGTGGCATTTTTCATGGTATTCTCGTGTCTGCTGCTGTCGTGGATTGTATTCGGCTATGTATGCAAGGGCAGCCTGCTGGACATAGCCGTATTCACACTAGCCCACATATTGGCAATAGCTTCATTCGGACTGCTGGTCTCCAACTTCAGCGACAACACCCAGCAGGCGATGTTCGTCATCTGGTTCTTCAGTATGGTATTTATGCTGATGAGCGGTATTCTCACGCCAATCGAGTCAATGCCGGGATGGGCACAGGACATAACTCTCGTCAATCCGCTCCGGTACTTCGCCCATGCGATGAGGGCCATAGTCCTCAAGGGATGTACGTTCGCGGACACCTGGCCGGACCTGGCATGGCTGTTGGGACTGGGTGCAGTCACCACCACTTGTGCAGTAGCAAGTTACAAGAAGACGAACTAAAAAGAGAGGCTCCTGCCAATGCGGGAGTCTCTCTTTCCTTGTTTATAACTCTTTGTCAGAGTTGCGCTTTATTTCAGATATGCGTCGCTTACTACCTTCTGGCTGCGCGCGATGAACTCGCTCAGAGCCTTGCCCTTAAGCAGACCATTGGCAAGAAGCGCCAAGTCAGCAATCTGCTGGAGCACTTCATTCTGTGATGCAAACGCCTCGATATCAGCCTTATGTACTGAGTAAGCAGCATCCTTGGCCTCGCGTGCGGCATTTTTGGCATCCTCAGCAGCCTTCTTCTGCTCATCTGTAGCATCCTTGGCCTCACCTGCCTTTACGATTTCAGGATCAGCATCTGCCACGACTTCCAAAGGCTTAACCTGTGCCTTCTCGGCCTCAAGAATCTTCTCAATGAGCGGATTCTCAGCATTGACAGTGATATTGTACGATACCGGCAACTGACCGTAGAAATTCATTCCTCCGCCCAATGAACTCATCTCGCGGTAACGGCGCATGAACTCGTTCTGTGTGATGAGGATAGGCTCGCCGGTCTTGCCGAGATTGTCTGCCGTCACAATATACTCGTAGCCCTTAGGCAGCACTGCCTTGAACAGGTCGGAAATGTCATTCTTCTCAGCCTCGCTGAACTCAGGCCTGGTCCTGTCTTCCTTAGGGATAAGATTGTCTATGGAATCTGAGTCCACGCGGCAGAACCTGCAGTCAGGAATCTGTCTCTCGAGCAGGCTTACGAAGTGTGAATCCAGCTCGCAGTCCATCAGCAGCACGTCGTACCCCTTATTCTTGGCTCCCTCGATGAAGGTGTACTGGGCATCAGTGTCAGTAGCATACAGATAAACGACCTTCTTGTCCTTGTCTGTCTGTGAGCCTTCGATAGCCTTGCGGTACTCTTCCAGGCTGAAGAACTTGCCGTCAGTATTCTTCAGGAGAGCGAATTTCATAGCCCTTTCGCAGAACTTCTCGTCTGACAGCATACCGTACTCGATGAAGAGCTTGAGGTTGTCCCATTTCTCCTCCAGCGACTTGCGCTCATTGTTGAAGATCTCTTCCAGCCTGTCAGCCACCTTCTTGGTGATGTAGCCGGAAATCTTCTTCACATTGGAATCGCTCTGCAGGTAGCTTCTGGATACGTTCAGCGGAATGTCCGGAGAGTCGATCACACCATGAAGCAGTGTCAGGAAGTCCGGGACAATGTCATCAACGTGGTCGGTCACGAACATCTGGTTGCAATAGAGCTGAATCTTGTTCTTCTCGATCGCCATCCTCTCCTTGATCTTAGGGAAATAAAGGATACCTGTCAGATGGAACGGGAAGTCCACATTCAGATGGATATAGAACAGAGGCTCCTCATAAGTCGGATACAGGGCCTTGTAGAAGTTCATGTAGTCTTCTTCCTTGAGCTCTGACGGCTTGCGTGTCCACAGAGGCTCCACGCTGTTTATGACCTTGTCCTTGTCAGTATCGACATATTTGCCGTCTTTCCACTCCTGCTCCTTGCCGAATACGACCGGGAACGGCATGAACTTGCAGTATTTGTTCAGCAGCTGCTCGATTTTGCCCTTTGCGGCATACTCTGAAGAATCGTCATCCAAGTACAATGTTATGACAGTACCCCTGTCATTCTTGTCGCACTCTGACATTTCATACTCAGGACTGCCGTCACAAGACCACATGACCGGTTTCGCACCCTCTTTCCAGGACAATGACTCGATGGTCACCTTCTTGGAAACCATGAATGCTGAATAGAATCCGAGACCGAAATGGCCGATGATGTTGCCGATCTGGTCCTTATATTTCTCCAGGAACTCTCCTGCTGAAGAGAACGCGATCTGGTTTATGTATTTGTCGATTTCTTCTTCGGTCATACCGATACCACGGTCAATGACTTTGAGCACCTTCTTGTCCTCATCGAGTTCGATTCTGACTGAAAGTTCTCCGAGCACACCTTTGAAGTCTCCGGAAGAAGCAAGTGCCTTGATTTTCTCTGTGGCATCCACAGCATTGGCTACAAGCTCTCTGAGGAATATCTCGTGATCCGAATACAAGAACTGTTTGATCACCGGAAAGATGTTTTCCGTGGTGACGCCGATTTTACCTTTAATCTCTGCCATGATATTTTATATTTTAAATTTCAATGTTTTCCGGTCAATGCGGCGGCACAACAAAAAACCGCCCGGCATACCGGACGGTCTATGAAAGGTCAAATAATGTTCCAATGTGATTGTCGTGACAAATTGTCAGTCATGATTCGGCGATAACGACATTGTTCATTGACGGCAACGCTGTCTTTAATTGTTCAATGAAGTCTCGTACTTTGTTCCGTCTGCTGCATAGTCAGCATTTATCCAGTCGATTTTCTTGCCTTCCTTGTAAAAAGAGATGAGCAGTTTACCTTCCGGCATGATATCTTCGCTGCTGAAAGTAAGCATGCTGCCCCATCTGACTTTCATCGGAGCCGGCACTGAATAGGTCATTGAATAATCCGAGTTCTCGGTACGGCTGCCTTCGACAGTGACAAGCCACGGATACTTGAGAGCACCTTCAACATCCTTGTCACAGCGTTCCGCCTTCAGTTCAAACGAATACAGCTGATCATTGTAAGCGTAATCATCCTGTCGAGTCACGATCCATTTGTTTCCGGGCTGCGAACGGCGCATCCTCATTCTTCTTCTGGCATCAAACCAGATGGTATCGCTTTTTTCGATCCTGTTTTCCACCAGATACTCCCAACCGGTCCTGTCCTTGACGGAGTGTATGCCGAGGGAAGGATTGCCATTGTGCGAATCAATTACGCTCTGGACAAAATTCAGCGACATCAGAGACTCCCCTATCACTTCATCGAGAACGTCCAGCGGATAAAGTGTGAATTCACTTCCCCGCTGACAACGGAACTGCCAGGTATCCTGATCTTCACAACATTCGAAAGCCAAAAGCGGCAAAACAGCCAACGCCATCAATACTTTAATTTTCATAGCATTACCTCCTTTAGAACCTTACACCTGCACCAAATTCCAAACCATTCATAAGAGTACCGACCGTCACGCCTACTTTACCGTAAACCACGGTACCTATCGAATAAGTGATGGGCCTCAACTGAAAGTCCGCATAGATTTTCTTCTTGAACCCGTCATAGATTCCAAGTCCGAGACTGCAGGAAGAGGACAATGTGGAAAGCCTCGTCCTCAGGTAGTCGAACCTGACTTCCGGCATCACATAATACACGTTTCCCTTTACCTTCCGTTCCGGATAGCGGTTGAATCCCTTATAGACAGTGCCCCATATCTGCTGGTATGACAAATCCACACCTACACAAAGCCATTCGAGCACCTTGAAATCAGCCCGCAAGGAGAACATCGGATCCCCGTCAGCAGCAGCCGGCAACTGAATATATTCAGCGTACAGATGCTCCACGTCAGGGGAATAGCCACGATAGAAGTCATCATCATACGACAGATACCCGCCCATAAAACGGTCTTGGAGAACATTGCTCTCGGCAATGAATGCAGCCGAAAAGGAGATGTCAGCCTTGAAAGGTTTCTGTGGACGGAATGCATCTGCGTTCTGATGGAAAAAGCATGCAAGAAGTGCAAGTACAATCAATTTCTTCCAGTTCATAATTCACTCAACTGTTAGTAGTCAACAAATGTTAGATGCAGAAAAAACCATATACGTTGCACCAAAAACAACTATTTGTACAGGAAGCGCTTGATGCTCATCTTAGGTGTCTTCTCGAAAGGCTTGTCCACGACTTCCACTTTCTGGAGCTGACTGTAGGACGGCAACGCCTTGTTTGCATTGATCCTTATAGTCTCATGCAGATCAGCGACAGTTTCTTCGTCGAGTCCTGCCTTCTTCATGGCTTCAGCGTCGAGATAGACAAGAGCAACGAGTTTGCTGGCCCTGTCCACGACTACAGACTCGACCACATAGTCCTGATTGTTCACCACAGCCTCAACCTCCTCTGGGTAGATATTCTGGCCGTTTGCGCTGAGAATCATGCTCTTGCTGCGGCCTCTGATGAAGATATTGCCGTTCGCGTCGATGATGCCGAGGTCGCCGGTCTTGAGGAAGCCGTCCTCCGTAAATGCAGCTGCAGTCGCCTCAGGATTCTTGTAATAGCCGATGCAGACATTGTCACCTTTCGCCTGAATCTCACCCACCACGTGCTGAGGGTCTTCAGAGTCAATGCGGACAATGGCGCAGTCCACCGACCTTCCGCAAGAGCCCGGAACATACGATGTGCACGGTTCGTAAGCGAGAAGCGGAGCTGCCTCGGTCATACCATAACCTACAGTATAAGGAAGGCCGATTCTCTTAAACCATTTCTCCACCTCAGGGTTGAGAGGTGCGCCGCCCATGATGATCATCTGGAGATTTCCGCCGAGGGCACTCAGGAGTTTTTCTCTGATTTTCTTGAATATCAATGAATTGATTCCCGGAATCCTTGTCAGCACTTTCATCACCGGCTTGTCAAGTACCGGTTTGATGGCGCTCTTGAACACTTTCTCCATCACGAGAGGGACAGTGATGAGAAGATAAGGCTTCACGTCGTGCATAGCCGAAAGCAGCAGTGACGGTGACGGGGTCTTGCCGAGGAATGTGATGCTCGTTCCGTTGCACAGAGGGTACAGGAATTCATATACCAGTCCGTACATGTGGGCCATCGGCAGCATTGACACCATCGTGAATTTGTCTGACGACGGAATATATCTCTGGCCGAAGTCGATGGTCGCGCTCAATGCCTTGTATGTCAGCATCACGCCCTTAGGCGCACTTGTCGTGCCGGATGTGTAGTTGATGATGTCGAGGTCATCCCAGTTGTCGGTATTGTATGTGACATTCTCTCCGGTGAATCCCATAGGATAACGTGAGGCGAAAGTCTCTGATATAGCCGCATAGGCCTTCTTCACATCATCATTGTCGGCATAGAGGAGAGTGAAATCATTGACACTGATTACTGCCTTCACCAATGGCATCTTGGATTTGTCGAGTTTCGCCCAGATGTCGCTGTCGGTGAAGAGCATCAGGCTCTCGGAATGGTCCACCAGATGATTTACGCTTTCCGGAGTAAAATCGGAAAGAATCGGCACCACCACAGTCTCGTAGGTATTGACTGAAAGGAAAGAAACCGCCATCCTGGCCGTGTTCTTGGCGCATATGGCGATGCGGTCACCCTTCTTCAGCCCGCAAGCCTCGAAGAAAATGTGGAACCGCTCTATCTGTGTAGCCAGCTGGCCGTAAGTGAATGTTTCACCTCTATAATTACAAACTGCCGGTTTGTCCCAGTACAGTCTGATGGCGTTCTGAAGACGCGCGAAATAATGTTCCATTTACTAATAGATTATGTTATCACAGCCCGTCAGGTTTCCGTGACAAAAAATCCAGATGCCTGACCATCATATATTGCGCAAATGTAATAACTTTTCACTATATTCGCCAAAGGAGGACGGCTCTGTTGTTCATTTTTTTTCAGCCGTCGCGCATTGACTATGACAAGAAAACCTATAGTCGCTCTCATCTACGACTTTGACGGGACATTGTCCCCGGGCAATATGCAGGAATTCGGATTCATCCAGGCCATCGGCAAGACGCCTGAAGAGTTCTGGGACATAAGCAACCGCATCGCTTCCGGACAGGACGCGAGCAACATCCTCGCCTATATGAAGCTGATGTTCGACGAGGCGAGAGCCAAGGGCATCAGGCTCAAGCGCAGCGAGTTCAAGAAATTCGGAAAGGACATAAAACTTTTCGAGGGGCTCGAGAGCTGGTTTGATCTTGTCAATGAATATGGACGCAGCCAAGGCGTAAAGGTGGAGCACTACATCAACTCCTCCGGTCTCAAGGAGATTATCGAGGGCTGTCCGCTCGCCAAGGAGTTCAAGCACATTTTCGCGAGCTCGTTCCTGTATGACTCCAAGGGAGAGGCCGAGTGGCCGGGCATCGCTGTGGACTACACCGCCAAGACACAGTTCATATTCAAGATAAATAAAGGTATATTCAGCGCGAGGGACACCAAGGAGGTCAATGAGAGCATGGCGGAGGACAAGAAGAGGATTCCGTTCACGCAGATGATATATGTGGGAGACGGAGAGACCGACGTTCCGTGCATGAAGATCGTCAGCATGTTCGGCGGACACTCCATCGCCGTCTATAATCCGGAAAACAAGCAGAAAAAGGCGGTAGCCGAGAAACTTCTCCGTCAAGGCCGCGTGAATTTCATAACTCCCGCAAACTACAGTCATTACAGCCGCACTTTCAAGGTCGTGTGCAGCATCATTGACAAGATAAAGGCGGATTATGTCCTGAAAAAACTTTAAGTAATCCTTACTAAATCATTATCTTATATCATTTTAATGCCGCTCGGATTATCCTGGCGGCAATTTTTCGCAAAAATAATCTGCCAATCTATTGGTTATTCCAAATTAAAATCACTACATTTACAAAAAGACGAACAACGAACTAACAGAATAACAAACTAACAATAGATTATGAAAACCTTTAAATTCATTACCGCTCTCTGCGGTGTTGCAGCGCTTGTATGCAGCTGCGAAAAAGAGGATTCCAAAACAAATGACGAAGGAAAAGAGCCTGTGCCTGTAAAGGTGGCAAGCATCACATTGAGCGCCACTGAGCTCAAGCTTGCGCCTGAAGAGGAAGCTGTGCTGACGGCCACATTCGCACCTGAAGACGCGGATTTGAGTTCTGTCGTATGGGCATCATCTGCCGAGAGAGTCGCTACCGTATCCCCGGAAGGCAAGGTCAAGGCTGTTGCCGAGGGCGAGACCACTGTATCAGTTACGGCAGGAGACGTGAAAGCCGAGTGCAAGGTAGTCGTCGAGAAGAAGAAAGCCGCTGCCACAAAATGGGCTGTCGGAGATTACTACGAGGTAGGCAATGTAAAAGGTGTAGTAGTATGGGTTGACGAGAGCAAGGAGCACGGAAAAATCATATCCCTCGACGAGAAAGTCGATATCTGGGCCACAGGAGGATACAACACCGGCGCCAAGAGTGAAGAAGACGGCAAAGGTAATACAGACAAAGTAAAAGACATCAATGCTGAACTGTCAGCTTTTCCTGCATTCAAATGGTGCGTTGCACATGGTGAAGGCTGGTATTTCCCGGCAATCATGGAAGTATATTATTTCCTGAATGCCAAAGAGACTGTAAATTCTACGCTTGAGGCTCATAACGGGACAAAAATCAGTGATCGAGACTGGTACTGGTCATCAACCGAAGGAGATGAAGATGAGACTGCCGCATTGTGCGGCTATCTTAAATCTGATGGGACAGCCACCAGCTATGGTGATTTCAAAGAGAATCCTGAAAGTGACACTTTAGTCCGTGCCATGTACCAGTTCTAAAGTTCCATGATGAACGGCAAGAAACACATAATATCTGCTGCCAAGGTCACACTGGCCTTGGCTGTTTGCACAGCAATCTCGCTTTCATGCGACAAGAAGGAGACTGAATCGACTCTGCCGGAGCCTTCTCAGCCGGAAAAGACGGTTGAGTTCGAAATCAAGACTTCAGATGTCACGACCTGGTCGGCAAAACTCGAAATCACGCCATCAGAGGACTCAGCACCATATTATTATGGTGTAATCTCCAAAGATGATTATGAAGCATTGAAAACGGATGACGCGCTGATCAGTTCGGCGATAGAACACCTGCAGGAAGTGGCGGCACTGTACGAGAGCGATTATACTGCCATCGCCAAGTCCAAGGCGTCCGTCGGAGCGGTCTCCGCTGTAAAAGACGGATTTTCGAGCGAAACGGACTACTATGCCTACGCATTTGCTTTCAGCGAGGACTATCTAAGAGGCAATTCATTGGTAAAGACTGCTTTCCGCACTGGAAAAGTAGAGAGTGTGTATTGCTCCTTCTGCATTGACATTACCGGTGTCGGTGCGACGACAGCGAAGATTTCTGTGGCGCCGACAGACGGCGACTGCTATTATTTCTGCGATTTCGTGACAGCGGAGGAATATGAGAAATATGGTGGTGACGGCGGTATCATACAGTCCAATGCTGAACTGATTCGCAGTGCCCTGGAAATATATGAAATGGCGGGTTACAGCAAGTCCGTGACGGATTTTCTGGAAAAGGGCAACAGTTCTTTCGAGAGTTCGAAATTGAAAGCAGAGACTGATTACGTGGTTTTCGCTTTCGGTATGGACCCGTCCTGTACAGGCACGACAGGCGTGACCAAAAAGACTTTCAGGACTACAGCTGCCGAGCAGTCGTCATTGACATTCAAGACAGGACTCTACGAGCTGAAGTTCAACGGGGCAAAGATCGCGTTCACTCCGTCCAATGATGAGGAGACCTATTTCACCGACTGTATGGACTACGAGACGTTCTCCAAATTCAAATCCGACAAGGAATTGACGGACTGGGTGATATCTGAGGCGGGGAATTCCATTTCCACGTTCCTTGTCCAGGGTTACCACGAGGTGGATGCCACTGAGATTCTTGTTTCCAAGACCAAGTATGTGGCTTACGCTTTCGGTTACAAGGGCGGTGCCACGACTGGTGTCACGAAGGTGGAGTTCACGACTCCGGAGATGCCGATGGGTTCAAGTGTCAGCGTAAAGGTAAGTTATGAAATCATTGACGCGAGCATTTATGGTGAGATTTACGCGGGAAAGAAGGCGGTAAAATTGGACATGGAGCCGTCAGTGTCTGCCACGCATTGGTTCGTGGGCACTTTCACCAGTCTGGACGGGCATTCGGATTACGACACTATCGAAGCCCTGCAGATGAAGGGCTACAAGGACAAGAAGGAGCTTGCATTCATCAAGGAGGATGGAAAGAAATATATTGTGGCGGCAGTTGCCGTCGATCCTTCCGGAAAAGCGGGACCGCTTGTGAAGATTCCGATTGGATAACAGGCTGGAAGACAGTTTGTTTCAAATAATATATTTACAAAAAGGGCATTTATCGAAATTACAAAACCTATTATAGTATGAAAACATTCAAATTCATCGCCGCGCTCTGCGGTTTGGCTGCATTGGCATGCTGTTGCGAAAAAGAGGAAACGAAAACTGAAGAAGTAGAAAAAGAGCCTGTAAAGGTGGAGACTGTCACGCTAGACAAGTCATCTCTTAATCTTGTAGAAGAGCAGGAGGCCCTGTTGGTTGCCACTTTCTCTCCTGCTGAGGCTGAAGTAGGCGCTGTGGTATGGGCTTCGTCCAATGACAAGGTGGCGTCAGTTTCTCAGGAAGGCAAGGTCAGTGCCCTGGCTCCGGGAGAGGCTACTATATCCGTTGCTGCCGGTGACGTGAAAGCCGAGTGCAAGGTTACTGTAACCAAGAGAATAATAAAGGTGACACAGATCACATTGAGCGCTACTGAACTGAATCTCGAGCCTGGTGGTGAAGAGCAGCTTACTGCGACATTCGATCCTGAGGATGCAGATTTGAGTTCTGTGGTATGGGCATCTTCTGCCGAGGCTGTAGCTACTGTCAGCCAGGACGGAAAGGTCAAGGCTGTGGCTGACGGAGTGGCGACAATATCCGTAACTGCCGGTGCTGTCAAGGCTGTGTGCCAGGTTACTGTACAGACGCCTGCCAAGGAATGGGCTGTCGGAGAGTACTATGAGGTAGGCTCGGTAAAAGGTGTTGTCGTATGGGTTGATGAGAGCAAGCTGAAGGGCAAGATCATCTCTCTGGATGAGACGACTGCAGATGTCTGGTCAACAAACAACAGAACCACCGGTGCACAGAGCACGACTGACGGCAAGAGCAATACCGCAAAAGTCAAGGCTCTTGATAATGGACTTACTTCATTCCCTGCTTTCAAGTGGTGCGTTGAGAAGGGTGAAGGATGGTACTTGCCTGCGTCAGATGAAGTGAAGTGCTTCCTTACTATAGCTCCTGTTATCAATGCGGTTCTTACGGAACATAAGGAAAAAGCGCTTGACAATTATTATTGGACTTCTACAGAAAGTGAGAGCAACTCTGAAACAAATGCATACTGGATCTATGGATACAATGGAAGCACTACCACAAATGACGATTCCAAAACCGCTCCAGAAGGCCCTAATTTCGTCCGCGCGATGTACCAGTTCTAAGGATTACTAATCATAACTGAAAACTGCCAGGTCCATCCGGTCCCGGCAGTTTTTTATTTATTTATTTAGATTCCCATCTTTGACACTTTGACTTTAAGATATAAGGCTCCCAGAGCGCTGTAATGGCGATTCCGGGGCTTTTGCAATTTTGCAAGGATGTAATGCATTGACGATGATTTAGCGCCGACAGGCGGGTAGCGGCGGCGGAACTCACTCCGCTTCGCTCCGTTCGGCCCTCCTACCGTCTCCTGCGTCCTCGCTGCCGCGAGAACTTGTATCCGGCAGGCACCTCCCACTTCCCGAGGCCGTGGGGTGGCCACGTCCGCCGCGGCACGCCGCCTGTCAGGCGTCTCACCGTTATTGTCCTTTTTATGTGGAGTATTGAAAAGTTTTGTGATGGGTCTTCCACGATAGTTATTTTTAAAAGAAACAATGTGCCTAACACACATTACTGATATTATTTCTAAAAGGACTAATGTATTTAATATATTTTTCATAGCTTTGTAAAAACGTTTTAATTATAATAACATCATGTAAAGACTACTAACACTTATTACTTTGTTGATTGTCACTACTGAAATCAACGCGAGTAGGGATTATGACACCCAATCAACAGCAATTTTGAGAAACCCGCAAAACAACTACGTTCACTGAGAATTTAAAGGGAATCAAAGCATCAGAGTCTGTTATGAGAATGGTAACATATTAGACGTAATGTGTATCGGCTCTGTCAATGCACCAATTAGAGCTAAAGAGCATATCCTTCTTCTACCTGGAAAACGAAGTGACACATTCAAAATGAATACTAATCTGACTAACTATTTTATCTAAAATGAAACAATTTGCAATGATAATGGCTGCATGCTTACTGACTGTATCATGCAACAATATACAAAAAACGGCCTCACCAGCAGATGAGACATCAAATGTACAGAAGATTGCAGAATCTGGAGAGTTCATAGATATAAATATTAAAAAGTTCTCTGATGAACTTTCTACAGTGAACACTAAAGTATTATCTGCCCTGAAAAACGACAAGGACAAAGCATTTGCTGCGCTATACCGATTCTACAGCCACGTACAACTTATAGACAGTAGCTACGTCTGCTCTCTGAAATCGGCAGCGGAAATAAATGTATCACAAACCGTATTCGAGACATTGAAGAACGATCTCGATGACATGAACGAACAAATTGAAAGCCTACGCAAAGCAGGAGAAAAAGTTTCGCTCCCGGATATTGACAACGACTATTTAAAAAGCCTGCTTCGATAAATAAGTTGGTAAGTTTTTTAGTTTCGTACACGTAAATCTCGGGATTTCCGCAAACACAGGCAAGCTGTAACTTACCTTGTTTTCGTGAGGTGTACAGGGCGGTCTTCACTATGATGGGTAAGCCGAACAGCGGCATAGCCCGCGGCGAATTGCGAAGCACCCTGAGCTAAGCGGGCTCGTGCCGCAGTTCGGGACAACATCAATGAAGGGGGACGGGGGCAGAATGGCCAGATTTGCACACATGGTTTGAAACTTGAGGGCATTACCGACTTTGATGCGTCAGACTTGATACCCTTGCGTGCTTCGATGCGTTACACTTAACGACTTCGATGCGTCACACTTGTCTTGTGTCACGCGGACAGGCGGGCAGCTGCGGCGGAACTCTCTCCGCTTCGCTCCGTTCGGCCCTCCTACCGTCTCCTGCGTCCTCGCTGTCGCGAGAACTTGTATCCGGCAGGCACCTCCCACTTCCCGAGGCCGTGGGGTGGCCACGTCCGCCGCGGCGACCCGCCTGTCCGGCGTCTCACCGTCATTGTCCTTTATATTCCGTGGAGTCCTTAGTAAGCGTTAAAGAATAAAAAGATTTGTGAAGGATTTTCGAGGATAGATTCCTTTAAGAAGAAGGAGTGTGCTGGACGCACTCGACTGATGAGAAAAGGAACATAGACCGGAAAGTCAGAAGTGGAACAACCTGAAACTGAACAAACGGCAGAAAGCACTGACGCTTAATGCTTTAGCTCGAAAAGCTAAAGCCAGGTTGCATGAAAAAATGGGTAACCTGACTTTTGCTTTATTAGCTAACCAGCTATGAATCAACACTTTTGCCGGCTGTGTGAATTTCAGGTTGTTCGGTTTTTCCAAATAACAATAGTCCGGTCAAGACGTAATCGCAGAGACGCTTACGCAAACCTATATGGGAGCTAAATGCTATCGGGCAATGCGGCGCGCCGAACAGCGGTATAGCCCGCGGCGAATTGCGAAACACCCTGAACAGAGCGGGCTCTTGCCACAGTTCGGGTCAATATCAATGAAGGACGACAGTGGCAAAAAGGCCTGACTTGCCCCCGTGACCTTTCAAAAACTGCATGACGTGTGCAGAAAGGCCGTATTTGCACACGTGAATCCAATGACGTAGGCAAAAGAGTCGATTTTGTCCACCCCGTTGCGGCAGCAAATACGTGGAGGACGCAAAGGCCGCGCGCAGCGTCTGAGTTTAGGGCAGCGGCCTCACAACATAGCGAAGAAGTCCGACCGAAGTGCTACCTGGGCATCATCAGATGCCGGCCGAAGAACAGCGAAGCGATGGCCATGCGCTCCGGTGCGCACGGAGGCCTGATGTGCCCCCTTGAAAAGGGGGTTAGGGGGATTGAAGCAGGTCATCAGATGCCGGGCCGGAGTTGGCGGGCAGGGAAAGCCCAGCGGCGATGGAAAGCCCGCAGGCCCCGATCGCCCCTTTGGAAAAGGGATATCCTCTGAAGAAGTCCGCCTGGATGATCCGAGGATTAACAAGTCGTCATCAGACGACCGGCCGGGTCCGGGTATTTGCGGCAGCAAATACGTGGAGGACGCAAAGGCCGCGCGGAGCGTCAGGGTTTGGGATAGAGTCCCAATGAAAAATAAGGTCGGGGGGATTAAAACTAACGCGCGGAGCGTCAGGGGCTAGGACAGAGTCCCAATGAAAAAACAAGACCAAGGCGGTAAGTCCTCTCTGGGGCAACCTTGTTGCCCTATCGCTGCCCCTTTATCGAGGGTCGAAGCGTGACCTGTAAGTTACTGAGTGATAGCTGTTTAACTGTTTTCAGAGTTGTGAAAACACCAACTCTGAAAACACCTAAAGCGATGATAGTTAGCAACTTACGCATTGCATCATGTATCCGACAATGGTAAACTTATTTCAGGACTAGACACCGCAAAGATTACCTAGTACACGAACTTGAATTCGTCGAGGTAGAGGACTGTGCCTTCAGCGCCGGTGAAATAATCGCCGTAGCGGCTTGAGGCTGAGATTATCACTACCACGGACGGAGTGCGGTCGCTCTTGTAGGTAATCGGAAGGTCGAACTCCTGGTATGAATCCATCCATTTGCTGAATACCATGTTGCCCCAGCCTATAATCGCGGGATCATTCTCGAAGTCAATGAATTGGGAATCTGAATTTATCACGTGGAAGCGGCCCTTCTCATCTATCGCCTTGTCAGGATAGCCATCCCACTTGTGCTTGTCCCAATCAGCCAATATCACCTGAATCTGACCGATATCAGTCTGGCCTTTCATGGACTCATGCGCCTTATCCGTATGATTTATAGCCTTCGGCTGGTAACAATAGTAGCCATGCAGTGATTTCGGCCTGTCAGTAAACGGCACTCCCCAGGCGAGGTCAGCCCCCTTGGTTCCCTTCAGACCGCAGAACTCTCCTGTAAAGATATTGCCTGAAGCAAATTTGATGGCAATGAACTGGCTGGTGAGTTTTGCAGCCTTCTTACCCGGTCCCTTGACTGCCAGGAAATCTTCTTCCGGAATGGTGGTATTCTTGCCGAGCAGATCACTGGTTCCCTTGTTGGCCGTAGTCCAGATAGCCTTGTCGGCATCAGAGGCATCAGGCGCATAAGGGAAATAGCCCTTGCCTTCCAATGCCCAGTTGTCGAAACTCATATTGTAGAGCTGCTTGCCTTTAGCAGGCTCGTCCTTGGAAGCATTTACTGCAATCAGTCTCCAGTCATAGTTGCGGAACGCATTCAGACGTACGTGCAGAGTGTCGCTCAAGTCCAGAACATCGCCGCGAGCATATTGCTTGTCCTTTCCGAACGTCGCGTCCGTATATTTTATCTTGCTGATTTTCAAGGAATGAAGATCGGCATTCCACGGCATTTTCACTTCCACCAGCTGTTTGGAAGAATTTATCGTGGAACTGATCTGTCTGTCGATTTCAAAAATCTCATATCCGGCCAGATCCTTGGGAATCATCATATCGTTTTCAATCTGGCAACCGGCCATCACCAAAGTTACCAGAGATAAAAGCATCTTAAATTTCATACTACTGTTTTCCTACCTGGAAATAATACATAACAGAGAACGCAAGACCTAAAAGATTAGGTTTGAAACTGGTTCCGAAATGAGAGAGTGAACTCGTATATACTTGATTCTTAGTCTGTTTCGTGTACGAATAATTACATTCAAGAACATTGACAGAAACCTCGAAAGCGAAATTGTTTGTCAGGAACATAGTGATTCCGGGACACAGGCCTATATTCAAAGCATAGGCCTCGGAGTACACCCCATTCTTCTCATCTCCGTCCATTTGGAACGACTTGCCCTGCGACTTGGTGCCGCCGATACGGATTTCATTGAACATCGCGAAAACACGACTGCCGAAAAGAGGAACGTAGTTTCTGACGGCAAAAAGTCCCGAATAACTCTGATTCTTGAAATAATGATTAGAAAGGTCGAAATTATTGTCAGAACCGAGGCTCAATGAGGCTTTGTCAATGTCGAGAGCTGTATAGCTGTAACCGAACCTCGCGCCCACGGCCGTGTTCTTTGCAATGAAATAAAACGCAGCCGGAGATATCTTGACAGTGGAAAGGGTGCCTTCCATTCCTGTAAGCAGGGACATCATTTCGTAACCGACATCACCGTTACCTGCTGAATATCTGTTATACGACAGGGACGCGCCCGCCGACATCATTCCCTTAGGGACGAATATGGAACTCGCGTCTCCGAGACCGCGGTCGAACTTCTTTTCGTCATTTCTCGCAACTCCCTGAAAACCAAGGGAAAGAAGCAATGCAACGATTACAATTTTCTTCATTTTCGTGTACTTAATCATTGCGAAATTATGATAAATTTCCGTACTATCAAAATACCGGGCCCATAATTGCAAAAATTTTATCACCTTAATTCCGCAGCACTTTTTCTTGTGAGAAGATTTCGCGTGTGAGGATGGCTTTTTTGCTCAAAATGTCGCATGATGCCATTCCTCGCAGTATATAGTTGCTTTATGTATACAAAA
>Ga0129315_1000690_pt1 | contig 22208 bp, 28 predicted proteins | sample Cm827metagenome_FD_94432 | JGI IMG/M metagenome (GOLD analysis project Ga0129315, IMG submission 94432) | Eastern black-and-white colobus group fecal microbial communities from Wisconsin, USA - Cm827 metagenome | ecosystem: Host-associated > Mammals > Digestive system > Large intestine > Fecal...
AGCAGGGAAGGGATTTGCGCCACCAGCCCGTCGCCGATGGTCATCAGCACATACTGCTGGAAGGCGGCGTCGGCGCTCAGGTTGTATTTGAAGATCCCGATACAGACGCCGCCGATCAGGTTGATCGCCAGAATCATCATCCCGGCGATAGCATCCCCGCGCACAAATTTCGATGCCCCGTCCATCGCGCCGTAGAAATCGGCCTCGCTGGCAACATCTTTACGTCGGGTTTGTGCCTGCGCCTGATTGATCAACCCGGCATTAAGATCGGCGTCAATCGCCATCTGCTTACCGGGCATCGCATCCAGGGTAAAGCGGGCTGAAACCTCGGAAATACGCTCAGCCCCTTTGGTGACGACAATAAAGTTGATTGTCAACAGCGTCAGTAAATCCGAGCGTGAAAGCATTATCGCCGCGCTGCACGGGCAGTCGATTTTTAACGGTGGTGGGCTGTCGCCGTTAAATAAAATCAGCCCGTCTCATCCGCCAAAACCTGCCACCGTGGCGGTGCCGGAAGAAACGGAGAAAAAAGCGCGTGATGTGAATGAGAAAACGGCGCTGCTGAAGAAGAAATCCGCCACCGAGCTTGGCGAGCTGGCAACCAGTATCACCACCATTGCCCGTGATGCGCATATGGAAGCGAATCTGGAGATGGAGATTGTTCCCCAGGGATTACGCGTGCTGATTAAAGACGACCAGAATCGCAATATGTTCGAACGCGGCAGCGCGCAGATTATGCCGTTCTTTAAAACGCTGCTGGTGGAGCTCGCGCCAGTTTTCGACTCGCTCGATAACAAAATTATTATTACCGGGCATACCGATGCGATGGCTTACAAAAACAATATCTACAACAACTGGAACCTTTCGGGTGACCGCGCGCTTTCGGCTCGTCGGGTGCTGGAAGAGGCCGGAATGCCGGAAGATAAAGTGATGCAGGTAAGCGCAATGGCGGACCAGATGCTGCTGGATTCCAAAAATCCGCAAAGCGCGGGCAACCGGCGCATTGAGATTATGGTGCTGACCAAAAGTGCGTCCGATACGCTGTATCAATACTTTGGTCAGCATGGGGATAAAGTGGTGCAGCCGCTGGTGCAAAAGCTGGATAAGCAGCAGGTGCTTTCGCAGCGAACGCGTTAAATGCTGAATCTTTACGCATTTCTCAAACCCTGAAATCACTGTATACTTTACCAGTGTTGAGAGGTGAGTAATGCGTAAAATCATTCATGTGGATATGGACTGCTTTTTCGCAGCGGTGGAGATGCGCGACAATCCCGCCCTGCGCGATATCCCTATTGCTATTGGCGGCAGCCGCGAACGTCGGGGGGTGATCAGCACCGCCAATTATCCCGCGCGTAAATTTGGCGTACGTAGCGCTATGCCGACAGGGATGGCGCTCAAATTATGCCCGCATCTCACCTTGCTTCCGGGGCGCTTTGACGCCTACAAAGAAGCCTCAAATCATATCCGTGAAATCTTCTCGCGCTACACCTCGCGTATTGAACCATTGTCACTGGATGAGGCTTATCTCGACGTCACCGATAGCGTCCATTGCCACGGTTCTGCGACCCTCATCGCCCAGGAAATCCGCCAGACGATTTTCAGCGAGCTGCAACTGACAGCGTCTGCGGGCGTGGCACCAGTAAAGTTTCTCGCCAAAATCGCCTCCGACATGAATAAACCCAACGGTCAGTTTGTGATTACGCCGGCAGAAGTTCCGGCATTTTTACAAACCTTACCGCTGGCAAAAATCCCCGGCGTCGGCAAAGTCTCGGCGGCAAAACTGGAAGCGATGGGGCTGCGGATCTGCGGTGATGTACAAAAGTGTGATCTGGTGATACTGCTTAAACGCTTTGGCAAATTTGGCCGCATTTTGTGGGAGCGTAGTCAGGGGATTGACGAGCGCGACGTTAACAGCGAACGGTTGCGAAAATCCGTCGGCGTGGAACGCACGATGGCGGAAGATATCCACCACTGGTCTGAATGTGAAGCGATTATCGAGCGGCTGTATCCGGAACTTGAACGCCGTCTGGCAAAGGTAAAACCTGATTTACTGATTGCCCGCCAGGGGGTGAAATTAAAGTTCGACGATTTTCAGCAAACCACTCAGGAGCACGTCTGGCCGCGGCTGAATAAAGCTGACTTAATCGCCACCGCGCGTAAAACCTGGGATGAACGCCGCGGCGGGCGCGGTGTGCGACTGGTGGGGCTGCATGTGACGTTGCTTGACCCGCAAATGGAAAGACAACTGGTGCTGGGATTATGAATAACATACAAATAAGAGACTATCAGCCTGGCGATTTTCAGCAACTATGCGCTATTTTCATTAGAGCGGTTACGATGACTGCCAGTCAGCATTATTCACCACAACAAATTGCCGCCTGGGCGCAGATTGACGAATCTCGCTGGAAGGAGAAACTCGCGAAATCACAAGTGCGGGTTGCAGTCATTAATGCAAAACTGGTCGGCTTTATTACCTGCGTTGAACACTATATCGATATGTTATTTGTTGACCCTGAATACACCCGCCGTGGGGTTGCCAGCGCTTTGTTAAAACCTTTGATTAAGTCTGAATCCGAACTTACGGTGGACGCAAGCATAACCGCAAAACCCTTTTTTGAACGTTATGGTTTTCAGACAGTTAAGCAGCAACGCGTTGAATGTCGGGGAGAGTGGTTTATTAATTTTTATATGCGTTATAAACAGCAACATTAAATCCAGCTTGCAATGAAAATAACGCAAGCCTAGTATGTGCGCGTTTTCTTATTCCACAAACTGCAAGGAGGTAAATCATGACAAATCCTTTATCAATGACTCTTTGCAGACCTTTCCAGGATTAATTCTTTTTTTCTTGCCCTGGATTCGTCTGCCATTTCCTGATTTTTTAATTGTTACTCTCAATAATTCAAGTCGCAACACATGCAACTTGAAGTATGACGAGTCTATTTACGGAATGGTATATGGGCAATTATATTCGTCCCTTATCCGATGCGGTATTTACCATCGCATCTGATGACCTGTGGATCGAGAGTTTAGCGATCCAACAATTACACACCACGGCAAATTTACCCAACATGCAGCGCGTAGTGGGGATGCCAGATTTACATCCCGGACGCGGCTATCCGATTGGCGCAGCGTTCTTCTCTGTTGGTCGTTTTTATCCGGCACTGGTCGGCAATGATATCGGCTGCGGTATGGCGCTATGGCAAACAGATATTCTCACTCGCAAATACAACGCCGATAAGTTTGAAAAGCGATTATCAGATCTGGATGACGTTGCTGAAGAAAGCTGGCTGGAGGAAAACCTGCCGTCAGCATTTGCACAGCATCCGTGGCGCAGCTCGCTTGGCTCTATCGGTGGCGGCAATCATTTCGCTGAACTGCAACAAGTTGATCAAATCATCAACGCTGAACTGTTTGCACTGGCAGGTCTGGATGCACAACATCTGCAACTGTTGGTTCATAGCGGCTCGCGGGGGGTGGGGCAGTCTATTTTACAGCGGCATATTGCCTCGTTCTCGCATCATGGTTTGCCTCAAGGCAGTGACGACGCGCTACGGTATATTGCGGAACATGACGATGCGCTGGCGTTTGCGTGTATTAATCGCCAGATGATCGCTTTGCGCATAATGCAACAAGTTAAGGCCACGGGAAGTCCGGTTCTGGATGTGGCGCATAACTTTGTTAGCGCGTGTCAAATCGGCGATCAACAGGGCTGGTTGCATCGTAAAGGTGCCACGCCGGATGACAACGGTCTGGTGATTATTCCCGGTTCACGTGGTGATTACTCCTGGATTGTACAGCCTGTTGCGAACGAAAAAACGCTCCACTCGCTGGCGCATGGGGCAGGGCGTAAATGGGGGCGCACCGAGTGTAAAGGGCGTCTGGCAGCGAAATACACGGCGACGCAACTCTCGCGTACTGAACTTGGCAGTCGGGTAATTTGTCGCGATAAACAACTCATCTTTGAAGAAGCGCCACAAGCCTATAAATCGGCTGAAAGCGTGGTGCAATGTCTGGTGCAGGCCGGTTTAATTATTCCTGTCGCGCGGCTGCGTCCGGTGCTAACGCTCAAAAACAGTGGAGGGAAAAAAGGATGATCTTGCTACAACTCTCCTCAGCGCAGGGGCCGGAAGAATGTTGTCTCGCAGTGAAAAAGGCGCTGGACAGGCTAATTAAAGAAGCTGCCCGACAAGACGTCGCGGTAACGGTGTTGGAAACAGAAACGGGCCGCTACTCTGACACGCTGCGTTCGGCGCTGATTTCTCTGGATGGCGATAACGCATGGGCATTAAGCGAAAGCTGGTGTGGCACTATTCAGTGGATTTGTCCGAGTCCGTATCGGCCTCATCATGGGCGCAAAAACTGGTTTCTGGGCATTGGGCGTTTTACCGCTGATGAGCAGGAACAATCGGATGCAATCCGTTATGAGACGTTGCGTTCGTCGGGGCCGGGCGGTCAACATGTCAATAAAACCGACTCGGCGGTACGCGCCACGCATTTGGCATCCGGTATTAGCGTGAAGGTTCAGTCAGAGCGTAGTCAGCATGCTAACAAGCGGCTGGCACGATTGCTGATTGCCTGGAAGCTGGAGCAGCAGCAACAGGAAAATAGCGCGGTGCTGAAATCGCAGCGGCGAATGTTCCATCACCAGATTGAACGTGGCAACCCGAGACGGACATTTACAGGGATGGCTTTTATCGAAGGATAATGAAGGATGAAACTGCCGGAAGGCGATTAAACGCCATCCGGCAGCAAATCAAATAATTACTTCGCCGGAATTTCTTTCAGCAGTTCAGTCAGCAGTGTCCAGTAATGACCTACGCTTTCGATGTGAACTTGCTCATCCGGAGAGTGTGGACCGGTGATAGTTGGCCCGATAGAAACCATGTCCATTTCCGGATACGGTTTTTTGAACAGACCACATTCCAGGCCCGCGTGGATAATCTGGATGTTCGGCGTTTTGTTGAACAGACGCTGATAGGTTTCACGTACCAGATGCATCACCGGAGAATTAGCGTCCGGCTGCCAGCCAGGATATGCGCCTTTCGCTTCGGTTTTCGCGCCAGCCAGTTTACCCAGCGAATCCAGCATGCTCACGACGTAGTCTTTACCGCTGTCGATCAGTGAACGGATCAGACAGTGAATTTCTACGTTATTATCAGTCATGGTCACCACACCGACGTTCAGGGAGGTTTCGACCACACCTTTTGCCACGTCTGAGTTGCGGATCACACCGTTCGGGGTGGCGTTCAGCAGACGAATAAAGGTATCGCGAGATTTCGCAATCAGGGCAGCTTTATCGTTCGCTACAGAGTCCAGCAACAAGGCCAGATTTTTCTCTTTCTCTGCCAGCTCGTTTTTCAGGATCTCCTGATAGGTATTCACCAGAGATTTCAGGACGTCGACTTTATCAGCTGCGACAGCAATGGTCGCAAAGGCTTCACGCGGGATGGCGTTACGCAGTGTGCCGCCGTTGAAATCGATAAGGCGCAGATCCAGTTCTTCTGCATGACCCGCCAGGAAGCGCACCAGCAGTTTGTTGGCATTACCCAGGCCAACGTGGATTTCCCCGCCGGAGTGACCCCCTTTCAGACCTTTTAAGGTTAACTTGAAGGTTTCAAAACCAGCTGGAACCGCTTCACGATCTAAATGCAGGTTGGAGGTGAAGTCGATACCCCCCGCACAACCCATGTAGATTTCACCTTCTTCTTCGGAGTCGGTGTTAATCAGAATATCAGCCTGCAACCAGTTGCTCTGTAAGCCGAACGCACCGTCCATACCGGCTTCTTCGGTCATGGTCAGCAGCACTTCCAGCGGGCCGTGAACCACGTTTTCGTCAGCCAGAACTGCCAGTGCAGAGGCCATACCAATGCCGTTATCCGCACCCAGCGTGGTGCCGCGCGCTTTAACCCATTCGCCATCAATATAAGGCTGGATAGGATCTTTCGTGAAGTCATGCACGGTGTCGTTATTTTTCTGCGGCACCATATCGAGGTGGGCCTGTAAGACGACCGGTTTACGATTTTCCATACCTGCGGTAGCAGGTTTACGAATCAGGATATTACCTACCTGATCGCGTTCGACATGGAAACCTTTCTCTTTTGCCCAACCAACAATGTATTCAGCGAGTTGCTCTTCATGATAGGACGGGTGAGGAATAGAACAGATTTTGGCAAAAATATCCCACAGCGGCTGTGGAGATAATTGAGACAGTTCAGACACGTTAAGTCTCCTTGTCGATCACCCGCAAAACAGTATTGCAGGTCACAGGGTTAGCAGAAAATGTTGTCAACACAAGACAGGCTTGCGAGATATGTTTGAGAATACCACTTTATCCCGCGTCAGGGAGAGGCAGTGCGTAAAAAGACGCGGACTCATGTGAAATACTGGTTTTTAGTGCGCCAGATCTCTATAATCTCGCGCAACCTATTTTCCCCTCGAACACTTTTTAAGCCGTAGATAAACAGGCTGGGACACTTCACATGAGCGAAAAATACATCGTCACCTGGGACATGTTGCAGATCCATGCACGTAAACTCGCAAGCCGACTGATGCCTTCTGAACAATGGAAAGGCATTATTGCCGTAAGCCGTGGCGGTCTGGTACCGGGTGCGTTACTGGCGCGTGAACTGGGTATTCGTCATGTCGATACCGTTTGTATTTCCAGCTACGATCACGACAACCAGCGCGAGCTTAAAGTGCTAAAACGCGCAGAAGGCGATGGCGAAGGCTTCATCGTTATTGATGACCTGGTGGATACCGGTGGTACTGCGGTTGCGATTCGTGAAATGTATCCAAAAGCACATTTTGTGACTATCTTCGCAAAACCGGCTGGTCGTCCGCTGGTTGATGACTATGTTGTTGATATCCCGCAAGATACCTGGATCGAACAGCCGTGGGATATGGGCGTCGTATTCGTCCCGCCAATCTCCGGTCGCTAATCTTTTCAACGCCTGGCACTGCCGGGCGTTGTTCTTTTTAACTTCAGGCGGGTTACAATAGTTTCCAGTAAGTATTCTGGAGGCTGCATCCATGACACAGGCAAACCTGAGCGAAACCCTGTTCAAACCCCGCTTTAAACATCCTGAAACCTCGACGCTAGTCCGCCGCTTTAATCACGGCGCACAACCGCCTGTGCAGTCGGCTCTTGATGGTAAAACCATCCCTCACTGGTATCGCATGATTAACCGTCTGATGTGGATCTGGCGCGGCATTGACCCACGTGAAATCCTCGACGTCCAGGCACGTATTGTGATGAGCGATGCTGAACGTACCGATGATGATTTATACGATACCGTGATTGGCTACCGTGGTGGCAACTGGATTTATGAGTGGGCCACCCAGGCGATGGTGTGGCAACAAAAAGCCTGTGCGGAAGAAGATCCGCAACTCAGTGGTCGACACTGGCTGCATGCGGCTACGTTGTACAACATTGCCGCCTATCCTCATCTGAAAGGAGATGACCTGGCCGAGCAAGCGCAGGCTTTATCAAACCGCGCCTATGAAGAGGCCGCCCAGCGTCTGCCGGGCACGATGCGGCAGATGGAGTTTACCGTACCCGGCGGTGCGCCCATCACCGGCTTTTTGCATATGCCGAAAGGCGATGGCCCGTTCCCGACAGTATTAATGTGTGGTGGTCTGGATGCGATGCAGACGGACTATTACAGCCTGTATGAACGTTATTTTGCGCCGCGCGGCATTGCGATGCTGACTATTGATATGCCGTCGGTGGGCTTTTCTTCAAAATGGAAGCTCACCCAGGACTCCAGCCTGTTGCATCAGCACGTCTTAAAGGCGCTGCCTAACGTACCGTGGGTGGATCACACTCGCGTCGCGGCCTTTGGTTTCCGTTTCGGCGCTAACGTTGCCGTGCGTCTGGCATACCTTGAATCGCCGCGTCTGAAAGCGGTTGCCTGTCTTGGTCCGGTAGTTCATACCCTGTTGAGTGATTTTAAGTGCCAGCAACAGGTGCCGGAAATGTATCTTGACGTTCTGGCGAGTCGTTTGGGGATGCATGATGCTTCCGACGAAGCGTTACGCGTGGAGCTGAATCGCTATTCATTAAAAGTGCAAGGATTGCTGGGACGTCGCTGCCCAACGCCAATGTTATCAGGCTACTGGAAGAACGATCCGTTCAGCCCGGAAGAGGACTCACGCTTAATCACCTCATCATCTGCTGACGGTAAATTATTAGAGATCCCATTTAACCCGGTGTATCGGAATTTTGACAAAGGTCTTCAGGAAATCACCGGCTGGATCGAAAAACGCTTGTGTTAAAAATTTGCTAAATTTTGCCAATTTGGTAAAACAGTTGCATCACAACAGGAGATAGCAATGACGTTACCGAGTGGACACCCGAAGAGCAGATTGATCAAAAAATTTACCGCACTAGGCCCGTATATTCGTGAAGGTAAGTGCGAAGATAATCGATTCTTTTTCGATTGTCTGGCTGTATGCGTCAACGTGAAACCGGCACCGGAAGTGCGTGAATTCTGGGGCTGGTGGATGGAGCTGGAAGCGCAGGAATCCCGTTTTACCTACAGTTACCAGTTTGGTCTGTTCGATAAAGCAGGCGACTGGAAGAGTGTTCCGGTAAAAGACACTGAAGTGGTTGAACGACTGGAGCACACCCTGCGTGAGTTTCACGAGAAGCTGCGTGAACTGCTGACGACGCTGAATCTGAAGCTGGAACCGGCGGATGATTTTCGTGACGAGCCGGTGAAGTTAACGGCGTGAGTGAAATGTGCCGGATGCATCACATCCGGCAATAATCATTAAAACTGATAGGTCATGCCAACCGCGACAATATCATCATTATTAATATTCAATTTGTTATCGCTATCCAGTTGGTTGATTTTATAATCAACAAACGCTGACATATTTTTGTTGAAATAATATGTAGCCCCGACATCGATATAATTGACCAGATCTTCATCACCGATACCTTCAATATCTTTCCCTTTCGATAAGACATAACCCAGCGATGGACGCAGACCAAAGTCAAACTGGTATTGAGCGACCGCTTCAAAGTTCTGTGTCTTATTGGCAAAGCCGCCAGTTATTGGCGTCATTTTGCGTGTTTCAGAATAAAAAGTTGCCAGATAAATATTATTGGCATCGTATTTCAGACCTGTAGCCCATGCTTCTGCACGCTTGCCTGTGCCACGGCTTTGCAGGTTCTGCTCGTTGGTGCGATCTGAGTTGGTATAGGCCCCACTAATGGCGAAATCGCTGCCGCCAAAGTCATATGTCAATGACGTGCCGAAGCCATCGCCGTTTTGCTTTTTAACGTCGCGGTTTTCGTTTTTCCCTTGATATTGCAGGGTTAAGTTCAGGCCATCGATAACGCCGAAGAAGTCGGTGTTCCGATACGTCGCCAGACCGCTGGCGCGTTTGGTCATAAAGTTGTCGGTCTGCGCCGAGGAGTCGCCACCAAATTCCGGGAACATATCGGTCCAGGCTTCCACGTCATACAACGCGCCCAGGTTACGGCCATAGTCGAAAGAACCCAAATCTTTATACTTCAATCCGGCAAAAGCGAGACGCGTTTTTTGCTGTGCAGTATCACTCTCCGCTTTATTTCCGGCAAACTCCGCTTCCCAACGGCCATAGCCAGTCAGTTGATCGTTAATTTGTGTTTCGCCTTTAAAACCAAAACGGATATAACTCTGGTCGCCATCTTTACTGTCGTTATCACTCATATAATGCATGGCTTTAACTTTGCCATAGACATCCAGTTTATTACCGTCTTTGTTATATATTTCTGCGGCCTGTACGGATGCAGATGCCACAATGCCCATCACCACTAATGCCAGAGTGCTCTTTTTCATTTTCATTCCTGATTTTAATTAACGCGCGAATATTCAGCGGGAGAGCCCCGTTGAAAACAGGAAAGTTTTTAACCTGAGATTGTTAAAGATATATTACAGATTAATAATATTCTTAAAATGTGGTAATTTATTAAATCTGTAATAAAAGCGTAAACAACTGCCGCTAGGCTTGCTGATCCCGCGCAACAAAACGCCATGCTTTGCTTGCAGATGGTTGGCAACCGACGACAGTCCTGCTAAAACGTTCGTTTGATATCATTTTTCCTAAAATTGAATGGCAGAGAATCATGAGTGACAGCCAGACGCTGGTGGTAAAACTCGGCACCAGTGTGCTAACAGGCGGATCGCGCCGTCTGAACCGTGCCCATATCGTTGAACTTGTTCGCCAGTGCGCGCAGTTACATGCCGCCGGGCATCGGATTGTTATTGTGACGTCGGGCGCGATCGCCGCCGGACGTGAGCACCTGGGGTACCCGGAACTGCCAGCGACTATCGCCTCGAAACAACTGCTGGCGGCGGTAGGGCAGAGTCGACTGATTCAACTGTGGGAACAGCTGTTTTCGATTTATGGCATTCACGTCGGGCAGATGCTGCTGACCCGTGCTGATATGGAAGACCGTGAACGCTTCCTGAACGCCCGCGACACCCTGCGTGCGTTGCTCGATAACAATATCGTTCCGGTAATCAATGAGAACGATGCTGTCGCTACGGCAGAGATTAAGGTCGGCGATAACGATAACCTTTCTGCGCTGGCGGCGATTCTGGCGGGTGCCGATAAACTGTTGCTGCTGACCGATCAAAAAGGTTTGTATACCGCTGATCCGCGCAGCAATCCGCAGGCAGAACTGATTAAAGATGTTTACGGCATTGATGACGCACTGCGCGCGATTGCCGGTGACAGCGTTTCAGGCCTCGGAACTGGCGGCATGAGTACCAAATTGCAGGCCGCTGACGTGGCTTGCCGTGCGGGTATCGACACCATTATTGCCGCGGGCAGCAAGCCGGGCGTTATTGGTGATGTGATGGAAGGCATTTCCGTCGGTACGCTGTTCCATGCCCAGGCGACTCCGCTTGAAAACCGTAAACGCTGGATTTTCGGTGCGCCGCCGGCGGGTGAAATCACGGTAGATGAAGGGGCAACTGCCGCCATTCTTGAACGCGGCAGCTCCCTGTTGCCGAAAGGCATTAAAAGCGTGACTGGCAATTTCTCGCGTGGTGAAGTCATCCGCATTTGCAACCTCGAAGGTCGCGATATCGCCCACGGCGTCAGTCGTTACAACAGCGATGCATTACGCCGTATTGCCGGGCACCACTCGCAAGAAATTGATGCAATACTGGGATATGAATACGGCCCGGTTGCCGTTCACCGTGATGACATGATTACCCGTTAAGGAGCAGGCTGATGCTGGAACAAATGGGCATTGCCGCGAAGCAAGCCTCGTATAAATTAGCGCAACTCTCCAGCCGCGAAAAAAATCGCGTGCTGGAAAAAATCGCCGATGAACTGGAAGCACAAAGCGAAATCATCCTCAACGCTAACGCCCAGGATGTTGCTGACGCGCGTGCCAATGGCCTTGGCGAAGCGATGCTTGACCGTCTGGCACTGACGCCCGCACGGCTGAAAGGCATTGCCGATGATGTGCGCCAGGTGTGTAACCTCGCCGATCCGGTGGGGCAGGTAATCGATGGCAGCGTACTGGACAGCGGCCTGCGTCTGGAGCGTCGTCGCGTACCGCTGGGGGTTATTGGCGTGATTTATGAAGCGCGCCCGAACGTGACGGTTGATGTCGCTTCGCTGTGCCTGAAAACCGGTAATGCGGTGATCCTGCGCGGTGGCAAAGAAACGTGTCGCACTAACGCTGCAACGGTGGCGGTGATTCAGGACGCCCTGAAATCCTGCGGCTTACCGGCGGGTGCCGTGCAGGCGATTGATAATCCTGACCGTGCGCTGGTCAGTGAAATGCTGCGTATGGATAAATACATCGACATGCTGATCCCGCGTGGTGGCGCTGGTTTGCATAAACTGTGCCGTGAACAGTCGACAATCCCGGTGATCACAGGTGGTATAGGCGTATGCCATATTTACGTTGATGAAAGTGTAGAGATCGCTGAAGCATTAAAAGTGATCGTCAACGCGAAAACTCAGCGTCCGAGCACATGTAATACGGTTGAAACGTTGCTGGTGAATAAAAACATCGCCGATAGCTTCCTGCCCGCATTAAGCAAACAAATGGCGGAAAGCGGCGTGACATTACACGCAGATGCAGCTGCACTGGCGCAGTTGCAGGCAGGCCCTGCGAAGGTGGTTGCTGTTAAAGCCGAAGAGTATGACGATGAGTTTCTGTCATTAGATTTGAACGTCAAAATCGTCAGCGATCTTGACGATGCCATCGCCCATATTCGTGAACACGGCACACAACACTCCGATGCGATCCTGACCCGCGATATGCGCAACGCCCAGCGTTTTGTTAACGAAGTGGATTCGTCCGCTGTTTACGTTAACGCCTCTACGCGTTTTACCGACGGCGGCCAGTTTGGTCTGGGTGCGGAAGTGGCGGTAAGCACACAAAAACTCCACGCGCGTGGCCCAATGGGGCTGGAAGCACTGACCACTTACAAGTGGATCGGCATTGGTGATTACACCATTCGTGCGTAAATAAAACCGGGTGATGCAAAAGTAGCCATTTGATTCACAAGGCCATTGACGCATCGCCCGGTTAGTTTTAACCTTGTCCACCGTGATTCACGTTCGTGAACATGTCCTTTCAGGGCCGATATAGCTCAGTTGGTAGAGCAGCGCATTCGTAATGCGAAGGTCGGAGGTTCGACTCCTCTTATCGGCATCATTAAATTCATATTGTTACGATGTGATTCTGTTTTTCTTACACCAACAAGTTTTTTTCATGTAAGTGCTGGTGTAAGTGATTTTTATCAATAACAGTCAACTTTACTTTGCCGCCAGCGCTCCCGGATAGTGCCGGGCAATGATGTCGTTAAGCTTATCAACCAGCTCAGGTCGCCTGAAAGTGATATGCGCCGTCCCCTTCTGAAAGTATTTGATCGCAAACATCTCATCCTCATAACGATTACTGTGCCTATTCTCATGGATATGGTCTCCCAGCCGACGGGTAACGTCAGCGCGGTGGTCGGGGACAGGCTTGCCATCCAGAAGCATTAGCATACGTTTAAGGTCTGCTAAGCGGTCACGCTGCTAGCCCCAGTTAAGCCCAAATCCCCACCTGTCGAATTTGACCAGTCCCGTGACGATGATTTTCGCACCAAATTTGCAGGGCGAGTTTGTCTTGAAATCCCAGCTTAGCTCCTTGAAGACGTTAATGACGCCGCGTTCAAACACCTCGCCTTTATTCAGATGTAATTGCTTGAACGTTCTCAGAATATTCTCTTCACTGACGGCTGGTATGTCGTCCTTTTCCAGGCTGTTGTATCACTGGTCACGAGCCTGAGCGTCCATAATCGACAGCATTCCTGAGCGCTTCATTAAATCCCGCCATATACCGTGATCGAGATTGCGGGTAATGGCTTTCATCGCCGCTTCTCTTTTCTCCATCAACCAGCAGCCGCAACGAAAATCCTGCTTCATTGCCCAGTCCAGCGCGGTTTTGCCGCCAATACTGCGGGTCAGCGTCGAGACATCGTCAAGTTGCTGTATCAGCGCTTCAATCTGCGCCAGAGCGACATTACGTCCCGTGACAATACGCTCAATGCTGGTGGAGCAAATCACATCGGTGTGGCTGATTAATACTTCGGGTTCGGTGAGAGTAAGGTCTGATATCATTTATTCCCTTTATATAAAGCAAAACGCCAGTCGGTGAGGACTGGCGCTTATGGGTAAGTGAGGAGTACGGTTTGGAGGTTAAACTGTACTGGCCTGATGCATAAGCTGAAGATATCGGAGAGCGCAAACGTCTCTAATCGCCATCACAATCCAGGGCAGCAGTACGGCTGAATCAGTGTCGTCATTGTCGTTGTCGAAGATAATCACGTTCCCACAATCGATGTTGTTCTGCAGCCAGTCAATCAGAACGTTGAGTGCCGCTTCGGTGGTTAATTCCGGCATGAGCTTTCCTTAATGGTGAGGTTAGGTTACCAGTCGAAGGTGACAAAGCCAGGCAGCATTTCGCCACAGGCATCCAGGTGAATAATTCCAGCGGCGTAGCGACGCATCAGCGTCACCACTAACCGGCGGCAGGCTTTCGACAGACCGAGGCGTTTTAACCTTAACACCGGAAATGACCACGCACTCAGACGGAGCAGATAGCCAGAGCCGGTATAGCTAATCCATTCCGATTCGCCAAAGTCTTCATGTTGGTGCGACAGGACATACAGCAGAGCATTGTCTTCCGCCGTGATATGCGCGGTGCTGCACTGGATGCAGTTTATGTGGGCGACGGGCGGCAGTGGATCTTCCACTACCAGCTTTCCGGGGGAGTCAGCAACGCGAAGGGAATAACCGTTATCACAGACCACATCGATCAGCGCAGCCAGTTCAATGCCGTCAATATCCACAGCGATCCGGCCCGCATTCAGGGCCAGAACGTTGATGGTATCGGCTTCCACTGTGAGGGATAGCTTCATCGCTGCCCCTCGCGGTATTTACCGTTGGTGATGTCGGTCACCACTTTGTAATCGTTGCGGGTCATCAACCCGGTGGCTTTGCGGGCGCGGAGAATATCGATACTGCTGAGAAGAGGGGACTGTGTTTCTGCGTTCAAACCGCGACGGTCGGTTCGTACCAGATCGCATTTCTCCACGATAAAATTCACCGCGTCGCACAGTGAGATACCGGCGTCGATATGCTCCTGAATCACGCCATCGTTGCCGAACGGAGTGTCGTTGAGTGTCAGACCGTAGTGACGATCCAACAGGTGGCTCAGAAGCCGTTGCCAGATCTCCACCGGTGACGGGCGTGGTGTAGCCTCCTGAGTTGAGGATAGTGGTTGGGTTTGCATAGTGGGATCTCTTTGTTGATGGGTAAAACGAGGGTAAGTAGTAAGAAGCTTTATGCGGTTGCCGCTGGTGTCGGATAAATCGCCAGGTATACGTAACCATGCGAGCCGAGGGAGTCGGCCTCGCAGGTCAGCCCTTTTGCATAGAGCGTGACACAGTGCTGATGGCAGGGATTGAGTTCACCGCTGGTGAGCATCAGTTCAAGCTGTTTGAGCAGCAGTGGAAATGCCTGGTCGAGATACCGTAAATCAGCGTCGCTGAACTGTCCGGTGATGTTGGCCCGGTCAGCGAGATAATGCAGACGGTTGCCCGCCTGTACCAGCCGTGCGCCAAAACAGGGCGTGATACTGCGTTTAAGCCCCCACCAGGGTTCAGTGATATCGTGGTTTACTGTCGGTATTTCATTCGACAATTTTAGCCTTCCTTAAACGTGTGTTAATTCAGCGTGACGCTGCGTAATACGACATAGGGGCCGTTGCGGCTCTGACGGCGTTCAGCGAAGACCGCGAGCACACCGCTGATATCCTGAACCTCCTGTCCGGCGTAGTGGCAGATGCTGCCAGACCATTTGTATTTACCCGTGCAGAAGGGAAACAACCGGGACTGCGGATACTGGCGGTATATCGCCATCGCCTGACGTTTACTGATAATTTTCATTGGGTTATTCTCCTGTTGTGCTACAGCCAGCCACGATCTGCAAACGAGGTGATCTCCATGCCGCCGACCACCAGGTGGTCCAGCAAGCGGATATCAACCAGGTCCAGCGCCTGCTGAATACGCGTAGTGACCTGACGGTCTGCCTTGCTGGGTTCAGCCTCCCCGGAGGGATGGCTATGGGCGACAATGACAGCGGCGCAGTTATGCTTCAGACCGGCCTTCACCACTTCGCGGGGATGGACCTGCGTATGGTTGATGGTGCCGGTAAATAGCGTTTCGTGGGCTATCAGGCGATGCTGGTTATCGAGAAAGAGCGCGGTAAACTCTTCCCGCTCCAGTGACGCGAGCTGCAGGCGCAGCCAGTCGCGGACGGCATGGCTGGAAGTAAATGACGCGCCGGTTTCACGTAGCTGGCACTCCAGCAGGGTTAATGCCTCCCTGATGGTTTGCTGGTCGGCAGGGGATAATTCACGGGCAAACAACGGTAACTGGTGTTCCATCGTCGCCTCCCTCAGTCAATGATGTACATAATGGTGCTGCATTCGGGGTGATTGAGCGCGTAGTCTCTCAGACGGTAGTAGTGTTCCGTCATGGCGTCGCATTCGGTACGGCAGGCGTGGTGACTGTATGCCATCAGACAGACGGCAATTCCGGCTGCTTCGGCACTGAGTTCACCGCCGTTGCCGTTCATCGTGTTGAACAGCGACCACGGTTCATTGTTCTCCGATTCAGGAGCCATAAACGCGCCGCCGTTGCTGAGCGTATAAAAATTCCAGATACCTCCGCTGTAGTCGGCGCAGAAGCGGTCCATCCAGGCGAAGACAGTCGGCTCAAGGATTATCCACTGCGGTATGTTGCCGAAGTGCTGCGGCCAGAAGCTGACGCGGTTCTCATCGGTGACCTGTGTAGTGGTAATCTGCAGCTGAGCCGCAATGGGAACAGATTCTGATGGTGTGAACAGTGGCAATGTATTGTTGGTCATTTGAGTTTTTCCTTATGCATGAATACGTTGAATGGAGCTACCGGGTTGAGAATTTATTGCTGGTGGAGTGGTGCTGGTGACTACTGGCTTAATAAATCCATCATGTTCTCCGCCATCACCCATAACGCGCGGTTTAACTTTACGTCACCGTCGATGCCGTTAATGGTGCGGGTATGGGTACGTTTACCCTGTGCGGTACGTCCGGGCAGGCCGCCTTTCAGCAGGTTCTCCTGCAGCCTCTGGTAGGTCGTCCACAGGTCGTCCTGGCGATCTTCATTGCGTCGCGGCGTCAGGATCTGTGTGGCAGTCACCGGCTGGTGTTCTTCGCCAAAGCGATACGTCAGTGCGGCGTTTGCCAGCGCGTGTTGTGCTGGTGGAGGTAGCAGCAGCGACTGCATGGCATCTCGCTTCTCTTCCACTCGGTCAAAGACGCTGAGCACTTCGTAAGCACCTTCAATCACTTTCCCGACAATATCGCCGCGATGCGGAACACTGATTTCGCCAAACGACTGTCCGCAGACGAGGCTGTTTGTACATACGCTGCGGAATATTCCTGGAAGTAACTGAAAACTCGATGCCCCATCGTGGCTGTTTAAAATAATGATTTCAGGTACATGCTGACCATTTATCTGGCCCGCCCGACGTAAGCGAAGCAGATGTTTAGTGTGTTCCCGACGTTCAGGGTCACGAACGCGTGACTGGCAGGCAAAAAAGGGGTGAAACCCTTCGCGCTGCAGGTTATCCAGCAGGGTTATCGTCGGTATGTAGCAATAGCGCTCAGAGCGGGAGTCGTGTTTGTCTTCGCTGAAAACGCTGGGAACATGCTGCATCAGTTCTTCGCGGGTTAACGGTCGGTCGCGGCGGATCTGGTTTGTCCGCCCAAAACGGCTGGCGAGTCGCATTGTTAATTTCCTTCGTTGGTTGATTTTGCGGCATAAACAAAAAAGCCATGCTCCTGTGGGTACATGGCCTGTGAGGTTGTGGCTGATATGAGGGCGGTGCCCGCGGTGATTTATCTTTTGGGAATGCCGTGGCTGAGCAGATAGCGGTTAAACCAGAATCCGGTGTCGGGTTCAAAATTCCACGCCCGCCAGAGTAACTGTCCTTCGCGGTCACGAAGGACCAGCCGAAAATGGGCGGACTGGTCGTCTTCGATGGTGACGTTCTGGTACGCCGCCACGATAGCTTCAGCCTGCCTGCGGGTAAACGAACCATCGGGCAGCAGTGGATTGCCAGTATCTGGCATGGGAATACTCCTGATGAATGGTATAAAACAGAAAGGCCATGCTCCCGAAGGAACATGGCCTGATGACTGGTTTTATCGCTGGTGTTCTCAGTGCTGCTGATTTTTTTCCTTAACCTTTGACCACGACGGGCGTCGGCTACCGGAAAATTCCTTGCGCATTGACCAGTAACCAATCGGGAACTGCTTCACCAGCACCCCGTTGATACCGATATCGACGGACAGATACTGACCGTTGTTGATGCTGCCCTTGCGGATATACGCATCCGGGCTGCAGGTGCCGGTATCATACTGTTGCCATGATGCGGTATCCCGGGCAGCGACATAAAAATCACCGAAAGCACAACCCGTTGCGGATTTACGGTTCAGCACAGCAACGTAATACTTCGTGTTAGCGATAATGGTACAGCTGCTGTTCTGACCACCACAGACCTGCCATAACGATTTGCCGCCATCGCCCTTAAAGGTCCAGATAGTGTCTGCCGGTGCCCCGTCCGCAGGCGCTGCAGGTGCTGCGGGCAGGGCAGACGGTAACGGTGTTTTCTCCGCGATGGCGTCGGCATTGCCGCGCAGCAGTTTCGCTTCTTCTGCCGGTGGTTTCCCGACCCAGCGTGCCTGACCGTCAACGTAGAAACCCAGAACCTGATGCGTACCCGGCGAATATAAAAAACGCAGATAATGGTCGCCACAGTTCCCCTGCTCACACAGCGAGCCCTGAAGCCATTGCCTGCCACCGACGGTGACGGGCTCCAGCGTCTCTTCCGGCCCGTTCAGACTGCCATCCGGTCCCAGTACGTTACGGATACCCGCCTGCTGTAAGGCCGATTCCATATCTTTTTTCCAGACGGGGTCGGCGCGGTAAAGGTCGGCAGGATACGGACAGGTCCCGTTGTAGCCGTTTTCCTGAGTATCAGGCTGACACTGAATCGCCTGAGCCGCTGTTTTCACCCGGGAGGCAGCATAACTGCTGTTAACCACAACAAGCAGGCCGAGCGCCAGCCATTTCGCACAGGTGGAAAGTTTTACCCTTTTCATCATTTTTATTTCCTGAAATAAAAACAGGGCCTGTCCCGGCCCTGTGGTGTCATTAACGGTCGTCCCGGTTACGCAGAATGCTGCGAGCCAGGCGCTTTTCCGTGATGGTAGTGCTGCTGAAAAAACCATCGTCAGTGGTTATCTTTCTCAGTTCAGCGCTGCTTTTGTCTTCCAGGCGGTCATGTATCACCTTTACTTCACGTGCGCTGCTGAGTGCGTCTTTTGCCACTTCAGCCGCGAGTTTTCCGGCAGCCTTCCAGAATCCCATTGCCCCACCTTCTACAGATAGCCGTTGTCTTTGCCCCATTCACACCCGCAGTCCCGGCACATCCAGCCATCAGCCCAGGGGATGGTGTCGTGAGAGCCACAGTCCGGGCAGCGTTTGCCGGAAGTCGGGTTGCCGGGTGTGATACGTCTTATTTTCATCATGTTATCCTTCTGTTGCGGGTTGATGTGGTTCAGGGACGAAGCCGGACAGCACTTCACCAATGAACCGGAAATGAGGTAACGCCTGTAAAAAATCAGGGCGTGACAGAATGCGGGTGAAATGTCCGTCTGGTGTGAAGGTTTCCGGGTGAAACATCACAGAGTGAACAGTGTGCAGTGCAAAAATGGTTATCCTGCCGAGGTGTTCTCCTGCCAGAAACCACTCACCGGAACTGAAAATCAGCCGGTAGGGAGCAAGGCTGTCGCAACGGCACCCGTCAGCCAGGAGGGTTACCCTTCGCTGTTCTGATACCGCCCTGACCAGTCGGGTGAAGATGCCCGGGCGGGAAGGCGGTATGGGTGCACCCTGATGCCAGATAAGGCATGGTGGGGTGCCCCGACCGCTTAGTAATGAGCTGACCAGATGGTGGTCCATCTCAGGAAACAGCGCGTCAGTGCCTGACTGACGGGCAAACTGCATTGCTGCCCCGGCCTGAATCTCGTGTCGTCCCCCGCTCAGCAGACGGCAGCAGCCATTCTGATATTCGAGGTCGAGATAAATCAGACGCTCGCGGAAATCACGATGCAGGGTACGCTCCGAGACCCCAAACTCCGTCGCCAGTTTGCGCATATTCAGCGTTTCCCCCGCGAGCAGACGGCTGATAATCAGCGAAAGCCGGACAGACAGGCGGTCATAACGACGCTCAGCCTGAGACATGTATTATCTCCGTGTTGGGTAATTGATTAATTAAGAAGGTATTACTGTAAAGGATGAGACTGACAGGTTATGTCCGTGATACGTTGCGAAGCGCCTGGCGCGAAAAGGCCGTCTGGGTGCCCTGTTGGCAGCAGTAACGCGCTTATGACCGGTGGTATCTTTTGCTGGTGCAGACAGGTTATGTCTGCCACATAAAAATCATCTGCCGGATGATGAATAAACAGAGTCATTCACTACAGTCCTGATGACCTTTTACTCATTCAGAAGAAGACCCAGTCCCAGACCGCGCGGGCTACAGACACCACAGCATCACGCACGGTACGTATCACCGTCTTCAGCGGCGCAGGCAGGAATGACGATGATTCTGCCGTATCGAACACCAGCCCCACCGCCTCACCGAAGCCGTCACGGGCCTGCGACTTTACCGGCTCCGTGCAGAGCCTCCCGTGCAACTGTGTCGCCAGCGGGCTGGTGGCGCGGTCCGGAAGACAGCGCATCATGGTGCCCACCATCTCCTCAGTGCCCCATCCGGCCAGCGCGGACACCATGCAGACAGGATGATGTGGTTTAAACATCGCGGTAATGGCTACCTGCTTTTCCTGAAGATTTGCCCATTGCTGTGCTGAAGGCGTGCTGGTTCGGGTATCCCATTCGTGGCAGGGTTCTATTTTGTCGGCCTGGTTAATCACGAACAACACCTGCTGCTGGTAAGGCTGCATCACGCCGCGCCAGAAATGCTCGTCCACCGACAGCGCCCGGTCATCGGCCTTAATGACCCACAACACCAGGTCCAGCTCCGGCAGCATACGCCGGTACAGGGCGCGGTATTCCTGGTCCCGTTGTCCGTTTTCGCCCACGCCCGGCAAATCAACAATCACCAGACTGTGACGCCCGCTGCGTAGCCGGAAGCGCAGCACGGCACGGGTACAGGCGTTCACATCACTGACGGGGGAGACCTCACCCCGGAAGAGTTCGTTGCAGAGCGAGGATTTACCCGCACCGCTTTTACCCATGATGCCAATCACCGGCTCGTAGTGGGTGAGGTTCTGAATACGTTCAAGAATAAGCTGGCGAAGCGTATCGGGAAGCGACGACAGCGGTTGTTCAAGGGCCTGAAGGCCGTGTGGTTTAGTCATAAAGGATTCTCAGCGTGAAAAACAAAAATCCCCGCACTCCGGTCAGGGAGGCGGGGGATTCACGAAGATAATATCTGTCTGAGATTATTTCGAATGAAGCTTATTGCTTCTGCCATATCACTTTATGATTGCCGTGATTGACTCTTCGCATCATTAAAAGCATTGTTAATCAGTTCGTTAAGAATTTCCTTCGATGTGGTCTTCTCTACATGCGCAATAAACTCAAGTTTTTTTTGAGCCGCTTTGGTCAACTTCACAGCAGCTGGTTCCTTAGCTCTTCTGGCTCTTCTTTCCTTTTGCTCCCATGCATTTTTAAGCTCATCAAGAAGAATATCTTTATGATTTTTATTGATGCCATTTTCCGGCATGATGCCATGTCCAAGAAACTTTCCTTTATTACGCCTTTTATTTTTGCCGTTAAGATAAGATTCCTGCTCGGTAGTCCATCCTTTCCAGTTATCAAAAATAGCAAAGATAAAATAATATTTCTCTTTATTATCATGTGGTTTTAATGGAATGCCTAAGCATCGTTCCTGCATTTGTTGCCATAACCACTGGCATTGAGTTTCATCTTTGCTGTTAACCCATGAAAAAGGTGCTGGGTAAAGGGCGTACTGGTGACGCCATTCGATATCTATAGATGAGATTAAATTTGATATTTTTTGAGGCTTTTTTACGAAGGTTATCAACAGGTGTACGAATAAAGAAAAGCCAACGTTTCTCTCTGAGACATCCTTAATTCTTTTAAAAAGTAACCCGTTTGCATTTCTGATATTTTCAGGTGGAATTTTATCGGTCTTTTCTTTTTTATCTTGTTTACAGGTACTAAGGTTTATTTTCTCCGGGGACGAGAATGCGGAGGAAGAAGTTTTATTTTTAGCATCAATAGTACTGGATTGTTTATCAATAGTATCCACTAACTCAGCAGGAAGAGTCTGCGACCACGGCATAATATCGCGGGAAGGCTGAGTATATTGACTGGTGGATATAGGGTGATGCTGCCAACTTACTGATTTAGTGTATGATGGTGTTTTTGAGGTGCTCCAGTGGCTTCTGTTTCTATCAGCTGTCCCTCCTGTTCAGCTACTGACGGGGTGGTGCGTAACGGCAAAAGCACTGCCGGACATCAGCGCTATCTCTGCTCTCACTGCCGTAAAACATGGCAACTGCAGTTCACTTACACCGCTTCTCAACCCGGTACGCACCAGAAAAT